>OQWM01001760.1_pt1 | contig 14862 bp, 10 predicted proteins | sample 1691531 | NCBI WGS metagenome assembly OQWM01 (sample SAMN03418257, study PRJEB22391) | human gut metagenome | biome: human-gut; feature: organic feature; material: feces | host: Homo sapiens | place: Tanzania | collected 2013-01
GCTGCCGGACGGTGATTCCGACATATACGAGATGCACGCGCTTCCAAAAAGCGGAGATGCTTGCGGCGTAGATACTTATGCGTATCGCAGCGGCGTTTTCTTCACGCCGACATTTGGCAAGATACCAGTTAACCGCGGTGGTTTTGCCATAGCCCATGGGTGCTACCACGACAGTAAGCGGGCAGCTTGATATTGACCGCAGTGACTCCTGAAGCCGCTCGGAAACATATATCGTATTAAGGCTGTGTTTTGTTCTTGCCATTACCGGATTCCCCTTGATTTTATTTATGATATATAGTATACCATAGATTGGACGGAGTTTCCATTGAAATCTACATGGCAAAAATTATTTTTACGAATTTTTGATTTGGGTGTTGACAAATAAAAATTTCAATGATATAATACTAATTACAATCAATTCTTATTTAGGATGTGATTTCATCAAAAATACCATTCAAAAAGAAGCAGTGACCCATGCGCTTTTTGTGCTTGACCACCCTACTGCTGACGAGGTTTTTGACTGCGTGCACAGCGAATACCCCACCGTCAGCAAGGCGACGGTCTACCGCATACTGAACCGAATGGCAGAAGACGGAGAAATTTTGCACCTTGTAGTTCCGTCCGGACCGAACAGGTTCGACACCACCCTTTCGGAACATCACCACATAAAATGCACAGTCTGCGGAAAGGTCTGCGACATTTCCCTACCGGAGCTTGTGGAAATAGAAAAGCGTATAAACAAAGAGTCCGGCTTTGCCGTTTCCCACAGACCGATATTTTTTGAGGGAATTTGCCCCAATTGCATTGAAAAATCCCTTTCCGACGAACAGAATATTGAGGTATACGATGGATAATAAAGCTCTTTTCAAAATTTCTTACGGTCTTTATCTCCTTTCCGCAAAGGAAAACGGAAAGGACAACGGCTGCATTGTAAACACGCTTTCGCAGATTACGGACAGTCCTCTGCGCGTTAGCGTCACCGTAAATAAGCTCAATCTAACCCACGACATGATTAAGCGCACCGGAATGTTCGGAGCTTCGATACTTTCGGAGTCCGCACCTTTTGATATTTTCCGAAGCTTCGGATTTCAAAGCGGAAGGGACGCTCAAAAGTTCGAGGGCTTCGACGCCGAGGAGGATATAAACGGAATTCTTCACCTTACAAAGCACTGCACCGGATTTGTTTCCGGAAAAGTCGTCGAAGAATACGACCTCGGCACTCACACCACCTTTATTGCGGACGTGGTTGACGCAGGCGTTCTTTCCGAAGAAAATTCTATGACCTATACATACTATCATAAGTTCGTAAAGCCCGCCCCGCCGGCTAAGAAAGCCGCGGTAAAGGGCTGGCGCTGCACCGTTTGCGGATATGTATATGAGGGCGAGGAGCTTCCCGCAGATTTTATATGTCCCCTTTGCAAGCACGGCGCTTCCGACTTTGTTCCCATTGAAGCAGAAGCTTCATCCGATAATAAAACAAACAATATTAAAAAGGAGAACACTACTATGGAACTTAAAGGAACTAAAACCGAGCAGAACCTGATGACCGCATTTGCAGGCGAGTCTCAGGCAAGAAACAAGTACACCTATTTTGCAAGCAAAGCAAAAAAAGAAGGCTATGAGCAGATAGCTGCCCTCTTCCTTGAAACCGCAGACAACGAGAAAGAGCACGCAAAGCTCTGGTTCAAATACCTCGGCGGCATCGGCTCCACCGCAGAAAACCTTGCAGCGGCAGCCGCAGGCGAAAACTATGAGTGGACCGACATGTACAAGACCTTTGCGGAAGAAGCCCGCGCAGAAGGCTTTGAAGAGATTGCAGCACGCTTTGAAGGCGTAGGCAAAATCGAAGCAGAACATGAGGAAAGATACCGCAAGCTCCTTGCAAATCTCAATGACGGCGAAGTTTACAAGAGAGGCTCCATCGTTATCTGGAAATGCAGAAACTGCGGTCACATCCATGTTGGCGAATCCGCTCCCGCTGTTTGCCCCGTCTGCAATCATCCCCAGTCCTACTTCGAGCTCCAGGCTAAAAACTACTGATAATTGTTCCTTCCTACTTCGATATAAACTGTTTGAGCACCGCGTGAAAACGCGGTGCTCGTTTTTGTGCAAGCATAAACAAAAGCCCATGAGCATCAGTGCTCGTGGGCTTTTGTTCACATTATTTTGTGCGTGATTATGTATTTATACCACACCGCGTACTGCGTATCCGAAAGGCGGATACCGTTGCCGGCTGCTTCATCGGTAAACGCACCGTCGCCGAGCTTAAATTCATCCGTCATATCAAGGTACCAGATGTCTCTCTTTTCCGCAATGCCGAGCAGATAGGAGTTAATCTCGTCAATTTTCTCGTTCGTCACGCTGTAACTGCGCTTTTGCGCCTGCTTTTCGTTAATGGGCAGCAGCGGCTGAATGTAAATATCCGCGTCCGGCTGTGCGGCAATAATCGAATCAAGGAAATCAGTGTACTTCTTCACGAAAGTCGGGCAATCCATCCAGGAAACACTCTCCGCCGAGAACGCCACATAAACGGTGTCTATATTCTCAAACGTGGCAATGTACTCCGCCATTGTAAGTGCTTCGCCGTTCAACTTAAAGGTATTTTTGGCCTGAATCGTGTTCATATCATAGCCCGTAACATAGGCGAACGAAGCGTAAGAAAAATATTTTTCCGCCTGGATTCCCGAAACGAAATAGTCACCGATAAACAGCGTGTTGCGAAAGGCGTATTCGCTGGCGGCTTCGCCCTCCGGCGCTATGCCGCCCTTCATCTCCGGTTCCTCCGGCGGCTGCTCGACAGATTCTGCGGACGAGGATTCGCTGCTGTCTCCGCCTACGACAATGTGGGTATCCTCCCTGCTCTGCTCCGGAAGCGACGAGCTTTCGGTCAAACTTTCGGAAGAAGCGCTATCCTTTTCCCTGTTCATAAAGTCGGAAGCCATTTGGAAGAAGTCGAGGAATGCGTTCGGCAGCTTATAGTCCCTTGCCGCGCCGTCGGGATACTTTTTTTCGTCGTATTTCTGCCAGCCGTAAGCGATAAGGCAGGAGGAAATTATAACAGCAACTGCTGCGATTGCGATTTTAATCGCCTTGCTGTACTTTTTTGTGTGCAAAACCGTTTTCGGTTATTTTGAATTACGGAGAACTGATATGAAAATAATCATCTTCACAGCATCAACAGGCGGAGGGCACAAGAGAGCCGCTGCGGCTATTGAGGCAAAAATAAAAGCCGTCAGTCCCGACACGAAGGTCAAGGTTATTGACGCCATGAAGACAATCGGAAGGGTATATGATAAAACCGTTTGTGACGGCTATCATTTTATGGCAACGAAAATTCCAAAGGTTTACGGCAAATTCTATAAGATTACCGACAGAAGAACCCTTATGTACAAGGCTGTTATGCAGTCCAACACAATGATGTCGGCAAAGCTGCTTGACACAATCAATGAATACAAGCCCGATGCAATTATTATGTGTCATCCGTTTGTTACAACAATGATTTCAAAGCTTCGCCGTCAGCACAAGATTGATGTTAAGGCAATCAGCCTTATAACTGACTATGACGCACACAGAACATATATTGTTCCGTATGTTGACGCATATGTGCTTGCAGAGCCTGATATGGCGACAAAGCTTATTGATGAATACGGTGTTGATAAGAGCATAATATATCCGCTCGGCATTCCGATTTTTGACCGTTTTACAGAGCCTTTTGACAAAAAGGCGATTTGTGAGCGTGAAGGACTTGATCCTAACAAGCCTACAATTCTGCTTATGGCAGGTTCTTTCGGTGTTACAAGCGTGCTGAGCTTCTACAAAGCTCTTGTGGAGCAAGCTCCCGAAATGCAGTTTATTGTCATCACCGGCAGAAACATCAAGCTTTTTGCAAACCTTGAAAAGGTAATTGAAGAAACGGGTATGCAGGACAACACAAAGCTTTTGTACTTTGTAAAAAATGTTGAGGATTATATGCACATCTCAGACCTTATTGTTACAAAGCCGGGCGGACTTACCGTTACCGAAAGCCTTGCCTGTTCGCTTCCCATGGCAATCTACAGTGCATTTCCGGGTCAGGAACGGGACAATGCGGAATTTTTACTCAACAAGGGTGCGGCAATTATGCTCCGAAAAAAGACAGGTGCAGATGATATCGTAAACCTTGTTAAAGACAAAGAAAAGCTTGATGAGATGAAGGAAAAGTGCAGAGAGCTGCACCGCCCCGATTCGGCAGAAAAAATATTCAGACTGGCGCAAAAGCTTTGTAACGATTCCAAAGGGGGAAATGACAAATGATGAAAAAAGCACTCTCTGTTGCATTGTGTCTTCTTATGGCAGGCACGGGGCTTACTGCGTGTTCAAATCCCGATGAATTTTCGGACAGCGAAAACCTTTCGCTGAAATACACACGCTCCGACAAAACCGATGATACATTCAATTATGCCGACGGTGCAGAAACCGCCCCGTCATCATATGATACCTATTCCGCAAAAATAACCGATTTTGAACTCAGGCTTTTCAGAAACCGTCACAAAAGCGGTTCGTATATATTTTGTCCCGCAAATGCGGTTCTTAATCTTGAGGCTATGGCTAACGGTGCGTCGGGCGATACTCAGGAAGAAATCACCAATGCACTTTGCAGCGGTGTGACGCTTGAAAATATGAACCAATGTGCGTCATATTTTGCAAGCCGTATTCAATCGGTTGCATCTTCGGACAAATCGCCCGAAAGCTCGCAAAGCTCGGAAAAAGATTCCGAAAAGAACAGCGACAAAAGCTTTGTAAAGCTTTGCAACTCGCTGATTTCAAATGACAATGCTGACATTATGACAGGCTTTTTGCAGACAACAAAGGACTATTATGATACTAATGTTCTGCGTTTTAATTTTTCGGACAGCGACGCCTTGAAAAAGCTTGACAAAAAATATGCCGATTTTACAAACAACGGTTCTGTTTTTGAAAATCTTGACACAAAGCAGAGTGTGATTTCACTTTCTGCGACAGATATCTGTGACAGATGGCTTAATCCTTATGCACAGACCGACATTGAAAAGGGTAAGTTTAAGTCGGCTGACGGTGAAAAAGAAGTTACATATATGACCTCAAACGAAACATATATGAAGTCAAACAAGGCGACTGCCGTTATGAAATATTTCTCGCAGACACCTCTCAAAATGATGGTTATTATGCCGAACGAAGGTGTTTCGCTTGATGATTACGCAACCGATTTTACGAGCCTTGAATACACAACATTGCTTGACAGCGTTGATGTGACCAAAACAGCCAAGGCAAAAATTCCTGAATTTTCAGTCAGCGGAGATAAGTCTGCAGAAGATATAACGCAGATTGTTGAAAAAAGCGGAATCAATTCATCATTCACGGCTGACCGTTCAAGATACAAGAATCTGAGCCGTTCCGATGATATTGCGTTCAGCGCAATGTATGACATCGCTCCGTCGCTTTCAATTAACGCAGGCGGTATCGGCGGAACACAGTCAAACGGCGACAAGGCAGAGCTTGAGAAAAGAACAAAAGAACTTTCAAAAACCGATGTGACGGTAGAATTTAATCGTCCGTTTATGTTTGTTATCCTCGACAACGAAAGCGACATTCCGCTGTATATGGGAACTTTTACTGGCTAATCTTTAGATTTTAATTGAAAGTTGAAAATGAAAAATTGAAAATTAAGGTCGGGCAGACAGTTTGCAAAACGCAAAACAAAGCTGCCCGACCGTTTTTTATATGAAATTTTCGGTTTGTTCGTAGGTGCGTTCATCGGACTTGAAAATGAAAAAACGGTATGATATAATAAATCGTATATATGTAACAACGGTGTTGCGGGCGAAATATGCGCTGACCGACACACCTAAACATAAATTTCGGAGGGATATTATTATGGCTGAAAAAACTGTCCGTACACGATATGCACCAAGCCCGACAGGTTTTATGCATGTCGGCAATCTGCGTACTGCTCTTTATGAGTACCTCGTTGCAAAATCACAAAACGGCAAATTTATTCTCAGAATTGAAGACACCGACCGTGAACGCCTTGTTGAGGGTGCGGTTGATGTTATATATGATACGATGAAACTTGCGGGACTTAAACACGATGAAGGTCCCGATATCGGCGGTGATTTCGGTCCTTATGTTCAGTCCGAAAGAAAGGATATGTATCTTCCTTATGCCGAACAGCTTATAAAAGAGGGAAAGGCTTACCGTTGTTTCTGCACAAAGGAAAGACTTGAAAAGTTACAGGACAGCGTTGGCGGTGGTTATGACAGACATTGCCGTAATCTTCCGCAGGAAGAAATCGACAGACTTCTTGCCGAGGGTACACCTTATGTAATTCGCCAGAAAATGCCGATTGAGGGCAGTACAACATTTACAGACGCAGTTTTCGGTGAAATCACCGTTGACAACAGCGAACTTCAGGATCAGATTCTTATCAAGACTGACGGCTACCCGACATACAACTTTGCAAATGTAATTGACGACCACACAATGGGCATTACTCATGTTGTCCGTGGTTGTGAATATTTAAGCTCCACACCGAAATATAATCTTCTTTATGAAGCATTCGGATGGGAAATTCCGACATATATCCACCTTCCGCTCATTATGGGCAAGGATGCCGACGGCAATGTTTCAAAGCTTTCAAAGCGTCACGGCGCAACAGGCTTCTATGACCTTATTAACGAGGGCTACCTCCCACAGGCAATCATCAACTATATTGCACTTCTCGGCTGGTGTCCAAAGGATAATCAGGAAATCTTTACCCTTGCAGAACTTGAAAAAGAGTTTGATGTAAGCGGTATCAGCAAGTCACCATCAATTTTTGACTATGACAAGCTTTCATGGTTCAACGGTGAGTATTTAAAGGCTATGACTCCCGAAGAATTTACAAAGGTTTGTATGCCATACTATAAGAAGGTTTTCGGCGACAGGAAAATGCCTTTTGAGAAGTTTGCCGAAATTCTTCAGAAAAGAACCACAAAGCTTACGGATATTCCCGAAATGCTCGGCTTCTTTGCAGAACTTCCCGAATATGACAAGGAGCTTTTCGTAAATAAGAAGAGCAAGACTAATCTTGAAAACGCTCCCGTTGTATTGCGTGAGGCTTACGAAAGATTAAAGGCTCTGCCGACATGGGACAACACTTCAATTCACGATTGCCTCATCAATATGGCGGTTGAAAAAGAGCTTAAAAACGGCACAGTTATGTGGCCTGTAAGAATTGCCGCAGCAGGCAAAACAGTAACTCCGGGCGGTGCTGTTGAAATTCTTGACATTCTCGGAAGAGAAGAGTCGCTCAAAAGACTTGAAATCGGTCTTGAAAAGCTCGGCGCATAATTCTACTGACGGAGGTACACGGCAAATGGCTGATGAAATAAAGAATGTTGAGGGTGAAGCTGCCGTTCAGGGCAACTTCATCTGGGATTTTATAAAAGAGGATACTGCCGAGGGCGGAAAATTTGAGGGTAAAAAGGTTCACACCCGTTTTCCTCCCGAACCGAACGGCTATCTTCACATAGGTCATGCAAAGGCTCTTTGCATTGACTTTGGTACTGCCGAGCATTTCGGCGGAATCTGCAATCTTCGTATGGATGATACCAACCCTACAAAGGAAGATGTAGAATATATTGACGCTATCAAAGAGGATATCAAGTGGCTTGGTTATGATTGGGACGACAGATTTTTCTATGCATCACAGTATTTTGATCAGATGTATGAATTTGCCGTTGAGCTTATCAAAAAGGGACTTGCATATGTTTGCGAGCTTACTCCCGATAAGGTGAGAGAATACAGAGGCGACACACAGACTCCTGCAAAGAGTCCGTATCGTGACCGTCCTATAGAAGAAAGCCTTGATTTGTTTGAAAGAATGAAAAATGGCGAATTTGAGGACGGCAAAATGACTCTCCGTGCAAAGATTGACCTTGCGTCGGGTAACTTTAATATGCGTGATCCTGTTATCTACAGAATTAACAGACTCAAGCATCACAGAACAGGCGACAAGTGGTGCATTTATCCTATGTATGACTTTGCTCATCCGATTGAGGATGCTCTTGAGGGTATTACGCACAGCCTTTGTTCACTTGAATTTGAGGCCCACCGTCCGCTTTATGATTGGGTAATTAACAATATTTCCGTTCCGTGCAAGCCAAGACAGATTGAATTTGCAAGACTCGGAATTAACAACACGGTAATGTCAAAGAGAAAGCTCCGTGAACTCGTTGAAAAGAACTATGTAAGCGGTTGGGACGATCCGAGAATGCCCACACTCTGCGGACTTCGCAGAAGGGGTTACACACCAAAGTCAATTCGTTCGTTCATTGAGCAGATTGGTGTTTCAAAGGTTAATTCAATTGTTGAATACGGCTTTCTTGAGCATTGTCTGCGTGATGACCTTAACGAAACAGCAGAGCGTACGATGTGCGTTTTAAAGCCTGTTAAGCTTGTTATTACAAACTATCCCGAGGGACAGAGCGAAGAATTTGAGGTTGAGAATAACCCGAACCGTCCCGATGACGGCACAAGAAAGGTTACTTTCAGCCGTGAGCTTTACATTGAAGAAACCGACTTTATGGAAGAACCCGTAAAGAAGTATCAGCGCCTTTATCCCGGCAACGAGGTAAGAATCAAGTCTGCATACATCGTAAAATGCACAGGCTGCAAAAAGGATGAAAACGGCAATGTTGTTGAGGTTTATGCAGAGTATGATCCCGAAACAAAGGGCGGAAACACTCCCGACGGCAGAAAGGTAAGAGGCACAATCCATTGGGTTGACGCTAACAACTGCCTTGATGCGGAAGTAAGACTTTACGATAACCTCTTTACGGTTCCGGACCCCGACACAGGCGACAGAAACTTCCTCGATTATCTTAACGAAAATTCACTTGAAGTTCTCACGGGCTGTAAGGCTGAAAAGAATATCGCAGGTGCAAAGGCTCCGAAAAGTTATCAGTTTATGCGCCACGGCTATTTCTGCATTGACAACAAGGACAGCTCACCCGAGCACCTCGTATTCAACCGCAGTGTAAGCCTTAAAGACAGTTTTAAGAAGTAAAATAAACAAAGGGCGGTCTTTTCTTTGACCGCCCACTTTAATAAGGATTTGTGTTCGTTAAATATGTTTTGATGTAATCAATACTATGTTTAAATTGAACACAATGTGTTCAATCGTGTGTAATACACACGAACGGGCGGATGAAATCCGACCTTGCATGGGTATTGATATGATAAAAAAAATACTTGTAACAGGTGCATCCGGCGGAATCGGTTCGCAGACTGCTGTTGCTTTTGCAAAGTGCGGTTGCGATGTTGCGTTGCATTTTGCAAAAAATTCCGAAAAAGCCGAGAGCCTTGCCGAAAAGCTTACAAATGAATACGGCATAAATGCCTTTGCAGTGCAGGCAGATGTTTCCGATTATGAGGGCGTTTGCAAAATGTTTGACGAAATCGACAGCCGATTCGGAAATCTTGATGTCCTTGTCAACAATGCGGGAATTGCACAGCAAAAGCTGTTTACCGACATAACTCCCGATGAATGGAAGAAAATGACGGGGGTTAATCTTGACGGTGTTTTCTACTGCTCGCAACAGGCACTCAAAAGATATATGATTAAAAACCACAGCGGTGTTATTCTCAATATCAGCTCAATGTGGGGACAGGTTGGTGCGTCTTGTGAGGTACATTATAGTGCGTCAAAGGCGGGTGTAATCGGACTTACCAAAGGTCTTGCCAAGGAGGTCGGTCTGTCGGGGGTGCGTGTCAACTGTATTTGTCCGGGTGTGATTATGACCGATATGATGAAAGACTTTGATGAGCAGACCGTACAGGAGCTTAAGGAGGAAAGTCCGCTTAATATGCTCGGTATGCCCGATGATATTGCCGAAACAGCGGTGTTTCTCTGCAGCGACAGGGCAAGGTTCATCACGGGACAGATTGTCGGTGTAAACGGCGGAATGATTATTTAACTTAATAAGAGTATGAAAAAACGGTCGGGATTTGATTTCCGACCGTGATTTTTTACTGTGTTTATATGTTTAAGGTTTTAGCTTTTGCCGTTGAGAATATCGGCAATGATTTCTCTCTCGTCCATATGGTACTTAACACCTTTGATTTCCTGATAATCCTCATGACCTTTGCCTGCAAGTACGATAATATCTCCGTCCTCGGCATTGTCCATGCAATATTTAATTGCATCTCTGCGGTTCGGCACGACAACATACTTGCCATCGGTTTTTGCAAGACCTGTCTTGATGTCCTCAATGATGTCCATAACATCTTCAAATCTTGAATTATCCTCGGTAACAACCGAAAGGTCTGAAAGTCTGCCCGAGGTTTCGCCCATTTCATAACGGCGAACCTTAGGACGGTTGCCGCCTGCACCGAACATTGTAATAAGTCTGTGCGGATTGTATTGGCGAAGTGTTTCAAGTACATTTTCCATTGAAAGTGCGTTGTGTGCGTAGTCGATGATGAGTGTGTAGTTGTAGGGAACAGGCACACGCTCAACTCTGCCCTTAACCTTGGCAACCTTGAGTGCGTCAATGATTACTTGGTCGTCAATTTCGTCAAAGAATGAAACTGCCGAAATTGCCGCAAGTGCGTTGTATGCATTGAATTTGCCGGGAATGTCAACATCAACAGAAAGGTTTTTGATTCCCTCTGTTTCAAAGTGAACACCGACAAATCCGTTTTCGGAGAGAAGATGAGCATTTTTGCCCTTCAAGTCCGCATTGTCGGCAAAACCGTAGGTGAGAACAGAACCATTGAAATCCTTTGTGATATCCTTCCATGCGGGATCGTCAATATTTGCAGCGGCAAATTTGCATTGTCTGAAAAGCAGACTCTTGCAGTAGAGATATTCCGCAAGGTCTTTGTGTTCAACACCGCCGATGTGGTCGTCCGAAAAGTTTGTAAAGATGCCGACATCAAAAGTCATGCCTGCAAGACGGCTGTGTTTAAGTCCGATTGACGATGCCTCAATTACCATAGCCTTGCAGCCGGCGTTAATCATATCACGCATCGATTTCTGAATAATGTATGATTCGGGAGTTGTGTTGTCGGTTTTGTGGGTTTCTCCGCCGTAAACAACACCGAGTGTTCCGATTGTGCCGGTCTTTATTCCTGCGTGTTCAAAAATTTCCGCAACCATTGCTGTTGTTGTGGTTTTGCCCTTTGTGCCTGTGATTGCGACCGTGTAGAGCTCATCCTCGGGATGTCCGAAAAATTCAATGCTCATAAGCGAAAGAGCGTATCTTGTGTCCTCAACCTTTACAACGGCAACATCACTCGGCACTTCAAAGTCGAGGCTGTCGCTGATAACGAGTGCCGACGCACCTTTTTCAACGGCTGACTTTGCGTACCTGTGTCCGTCGGAGGTGTAACCTTTAAGGCACACAAAGGCCGTGCCTTTTTCAACTTTTCGTGAATCATAGATAATATCCGAAATTTCAGTATCAAGATTGCCCTGAACCGTGTATTCAAAATTTATAAGAAGGTCTTTCAGTTTCATCATATATATCTCCGTTTCCCCGACTCACGGTCGGATTCTGTTTTGCGTTACCCTATAATTATAACAATTGTCAGCACTTATTACAACTGTATGTTAAAAAATTAATGTGTGATGTTTGAAATAAATGACTTTGTTTTGTGATTGGTCATTTTTTACTAAAATCAGGAAAATTTGCCGAAATTCAAGCATATTTTATGAATAAAGAATATAATTTGGGTGTTATGTCACATAACCGTCGGGTGTGATTGTACAATTTGTACAAATGGCATTTTAGCAAAATAAACAAGTCAAGCCAATATAATTTGTGCAATAGGTAAAATTTCAATAAAAAAGATGTCATATTGCACAAAAATAATTTTGATTTTTAACAACATAGATAAAAAGTACAAAGGGAGTTGAAATTCAGGCGATTTTTTGATATGATTTATGTAGCGGATATGATGCACTTTGTGCGTTATATCCTCAAAAAAAGTATGTAATCCGAAAGGACACTACGAAAATATTCAGAAAGAGGGATTTTTCCAATGAAAAAGATTCTCGCCATTTTATTGGCAGGTATGATGACTGCTACTGCACTTGTTGGCTGCGGCGGCGGAGACGCATCATCGAAGACAGACAACGGTTCAAAAACAGACAACGGTTCTTCGGACGGTGCTGCTAAGATTGAAGGCTCAATCGTTGACGACAGCTACTTCGGCGATGAAGGTACAGACAGCAAGCCTGTAACTCTTAAGGTATGGGCTCCTGATGCTGCTGTAAGCCTTGTTAAAGAGCAGGTTGAGGCTTTCAAAAAGGCTTATCCTAACAGAAAATTTAAGGAAATCTCAGTTGTAGCACAGGGCGAAAATGATGCTGCTACAAATATGCTTAACGATGCTACAACAGCTGCAGATGTATTCAGCTTCCCGAGTGACCAGCTCAACAAGCTCGTTGACGCAGGCGTTATTTCTCAGGTTGCATTTAAGGATGCCGTAACAGAGGCTAACGATGAGGAAACTGTAAAAGCAGGTACACTTAAGGATACTCTCTATGCTTATCCTGAAACAAACGATAATGGTTACTATCTCGTTTATGATAAGTCAGTAGTTTCCGACGAGCAGGCTCAGACACTTGAGGGTATTCTTGAGGCTTGTAAGAAGGCAGGCAAGAAATTCATTATGAATGCCGGTGACGGTTACTATGCTTGTACTTTCGCTTTCACTGCAGGTGTTAAAATTGACGGTCTTGAAGAAGACGGTATTACACAGAAGTTTGTTAAATATGACGAAGATGAAGCTGTTACAACACTTCAGGCTTTTGCAAAGCTCATCAAGGATTACAAGGGTACATTCCAGTCGCTTGACGTTGCTAACATCGCTTCAGGTTTTGCAAGCGGTAAGTGTGGCGCAGGTATCGACGGTTCATGGGATACAGCTTCTAACCAGAAGGCTCTCGGTGACAACTTCGGTGCTGCAAAGCTTCCTACAATCAATGTCAACGGCACAGACAAGCAGCTTATCTCAATGTTCGGTTATAAGTACCTCGGTGTAAACGGTTCTTCTAAGTTCCCGGCAACAGCTCAGATTCTTGCTCACTATCTTGCAGGTGAAGAGTGCCAGCTCCAGAGAGCTGAGAAGCTCGGTTGGGGACCTTCAAACAAGAAGGTTCAGGAAAACAAAGTTGTAACAGATTCTCCTGTCCTCAAGGCTATCGGTGAGCAGGCTAAGAATGCTTGTGTACAGGTTAATGTTGCTTCAACATTCTGGGATCCTATGGCTAACCTTGGCAACAAGATCATCGCTGACACATGGGATCCTTCAGATGCAGCTGCTATGAAGAAGCTTCTTAACGAAACAATTTCTAACATTAAGGATGAGGGCTAATCGTTAAGTAAGTTAAATTGATTTAATTTAATCGATTAATTAGCTGCGGGACACTCCGTTTTCGGAGTGTCCCGTAAAAAAAGAAAAAATGCGGACTGTCCGCTTGCGTTATCAATTTGTGTATTCGCCTGACTAATAATGTTTTATTACGAACGGCAACTATTATAGGATAGCGTAAAAGACATTATTAGTTTGGTGTATTAGAGAGATTTGCAAATTATTAAGGAGAGCGCCTAATGACATATGTTGAATACAAACAGCTCAATCCTTTCCAGAGATTTGCCTACAACACAAAGAAGTTTTTCTGTAACATTCCTCATGCCGTTGCCCACTTTTTCACAGCACTCGGCAAGGCAATAGTTAAGTTCTTCGTAGGCATCGGCAAGGGCTTTGCCAACTATGGCAAGACCTTCGTAAAAGGCGACTGGGCTACAAAACTTTCCTACCTTATTTTCGGTGTAGGTGATCTTAGCAAAGGTAAATATTACAAGGGTATTCTTTTCTTCGCTGTTGAAGTTCTCTATATCCTTTATATGGCTTTTTTTGGTTGGGGATATCTCAAAATGTTCCCGACACTCGGTATTGAGGCTCAGAGAACTGAATATATCAACGGTATCATTCCAAAGCAGGTACCCGGCGATAACTCAATGCTTATTCTGCTTTACTCGGTATTGACACTCGTAATCACAGTAGTGGTTTTCGCTATTTACATAGTAAACATCAAAGATGCGTACAGACATCAGATTATGAAGGCTAACGGTCAGAAACCGACTTCATTCAAATATGATATGAATCAGTTCCTTGACGGTAAGTATCATATCACACTTATGTCATTCCCTGTACTTATGATCGGTATCTTCAATGTTTTGCCGCTCATATTTATGATTTTGATTGCATTTACCAACTATGATAAACAGCATATGCCTCCGGGAACACTGTTCACATGGATTGGTTTTGACAACTTCGGCTCACTCTTCAACCTCGTTGAAGGTGCTAAGAAGGGCTATACATTTATTAAGCTCACAGAATGGACTCTTATCTGGGCTGTTGCAGCTACATTCTCAAACTATATCCTTGGTATGATCTTCGCTCTTATGATCAACAAGAAGGGTATCAAGTTTAAATCACTCTGGAGAACACTTTTCGTTATTACAATTGCTGTTCCTCAGTTCGTATCACTTCTTCTCATGAACCAGATGCTTCAGTCAAACGGTGCTATAAACATCCTGCTTTCAAACATTACAAACAGTCATGTTGAAATTCAGTGGCTGAATCAGGATGCAACACTGGCTCGTTGGGTGGTTATCATCATCAACTGTTGGGTAGGTATTCCGTATACCATCCTCTCTATGTCGGGTATTCTTATGAATATTCCTGAGGATCTCTACGAATCTGCAAGAATTGACGGTGCAGGTCCTGTAAAGACATTTACGGCTATCACACTTCCGTATATGCTCTTTGTTACAACTCCTCAGCTCATTA
>OQWM01001764.1_pt1 | contig 14847 bp, 11 predicted proteins | sample 1691531 | NCBI WGS metagenome assembly OQWM01 (sample SAMN03418257, study PRJEB22391) | human gut metagenome | biome: human-gut; feature: organic feature; material: feces | host: Homo sapiens | place: Tanzania | collected 2013-01
CGTCTGCGCCTGAGGAATGTTTATTACCCTGTTATTTTTTTCGTATTCCCTTAAATTGCTTTTCTTTTTTCTCATTGTCCTCACCCATGAAGAGTATACCACAAAATAACTTCTTCCACAACCAAAGACCTGCGAGGAAGGAAAATATCCCAAGAAAGCTTATCTTCCCATTGTCGCAGAAAAACGCGAACTCACCGTATAAAAAACCGATGCAAAGGAAAAAGACTGCGCCCAGCACCACCTTCATCCAGCGGCGCACACTCCGTATTTCGGCAAAAGCGCGGAAAACATCAGCAATCAGCCCTGCGCAAAGTCCGCAGTAAAGCATTGTCAGTATAATGATGATCTGGCTTCTGATTAATTCGGTCATTTTTCTTTTCGTCTTCCGAATCTTCCAAGGCCTCTCGCCTTTTTTGAGCCCTTATCCGTGTACAAAACGGAGCAGATTTCTCCGGTCACAATCAGAATTCCGTCCTGTAAATCCAGCTTCTCAACATTCAAATTTTCCCCGGTTATCTCCAGCCCGCCTTCTTTCAGGTTTGCCCATAAAGTATCCTCGTCGAATGCGTCCACATCCGCCACCTGACTGATGGTGATTCTCTTTCGATTGTCAATGTTTATGTAATGATTTTCCATGCTGTCCCTCCTTACAACTTTCCAACTTTTCGATGATCCATTCCACCGCACCTTCGACTAACACCAATCACTATGCAATCCATCCACATCTCCACCCTCCGCAAAATCCTCTCCAGTCCCGAACCCATCGACATTCGTCTATGGACTCGTAGCGGTGAAATCCAATCCTGGCACCGCTGCATCTCCCTCAAATATGACTTCTGCAAAGACGGTGCAAGTTGAAGGCAGAACATCAAGCAACGCTTTAGTGTTATGCTGAGAAGTAGCCCGCCTTATCAAAAGGCACAAGACGAATGAAGCTACTGGACTCTAACGAGATCCGGTAGCTCCGAGATGTCTTTATCTTTGAGGTAAACGACATGGAGGAGTATATGCAGAGTAGCGAATTTGGCTAAAATTGTCAAATTCCTAAAGAAACAGTCTTCCTTTTAAAAGAATAGTATTATCTTTGTTCCGAAAAAGTGGTACATGTTCCGCTTTTTCGGAATGTATGATAGTTAACAGAAGCATTTATATCGACCAATTGATTCGTTCTAAAGGCAACGGATTGATTAAAATTATAACAGGATTAAGACGTTCGGGAAAGTCTTTCTTGCTAAAGAAGCTTTTCCGACAGCACCTGTTGGATGATGGTGTTAAGGAAGACCATATCATAATTATTGATATGGAGAGTCGAAAGAACAAGCCATTCAAAGACCCTGACTATTTACTTGATTGGGTAGAAAAGGAAATGAAAGACGATGAAACATACTACATCATTATTGACGAGGTACAGGAAGTGAATGACTTTGTTGAGGTTCTTTCCACTCTCTCGGTAACCGAAGGTACTGATGTTTATGTTACAGGCTCTAATTCACGCTTCCTTTCATCTGATGTGGTGACAGAGTTCCGCGGGCGTGGTGATGAAATCCATGTTTGGCCTTTGTCATTCAAGGAATTTATGTCTGTTTTTCCTGGTTCAAAGGAAGATGCATGGTCTGAATACATTATGTTTGGTGGACTTCCACAACTCTTAACTCAAATTGGCGATGATAAGAAATCCGATTTCTTGCGTAGGCTATACCGTACCGTGTATCTCCGTGACATATATGAGCGTAATGACATTACCTTAAAACCTGAATTTGAAGAGCTTTCAAAGACTGTGGCTTCAAGCATAGGCGCACCTGTCAATGCTCTTAATATTGCCAACACTTTCAAGTCTGTAAGCAACGTTCAGAATATCACGGACAAGACGGTTTCCGTATATCTTGAATATATGCAAGATGCTTTCCTTATTGAGAAGTCTGAGCGATATGACATTAAAGGACGCAAGTACATCGGCTCGCTATCAAAATACTATTATCAAGATATCGGTTTGCGCAACTCTATCATTTCTTTCCGACAAACAGAGCCAACCCACATCATGGAGAATGTCATCTATAATGAAATGCGTATGCGTGGTTGGCTCGTTGATGTTGGCAACGTTGCTCAAAGGGTTAGAAACGATAAGGGACAAAATATCCGTGTCACACTTGAAGTTGATTTCGTCTGCAATAAAGGTAGCCAGCGCATTTACATACAATCGGCTTGGAGAATGCCTGATGCCGACAAAATGGAGCAGGAGAAACGTTCCTTGCGCTTAGTGGGTGATTCTTTCCGTAAACTCCTTATCGTTGGTGAGCATACAAAATCGTGGAGCGATGATGATGGAATTCAGATTATCAGCATCTATGATTTCTTGCTTGATTTGTCTTCGACAGATTAATATTGACTTTCTTTCTTGGAAAGAGCAGGTTACGGACATATCAAAAGTGCTGCAAGACATAACGGTAGAGATGAGGTTGATGCGTGAAACCATCAATCAGCAATATGTTGCCCCATTCTGCCAATTTATGTCTGTGTCACGGCAAATACCTGCCATATCCAAAGGGGATTATCGAAAAAACATTATTTCTGTATCAGCTACATCATAGAATGTGGTCGACTGCATCTTGAATAAAATGTAGTGTAAGGAAGTGGCCATATATTTGTTTAATCTTTGTAGGATTGTACAAATGTTATGGCAATTGCGATAATTAAGTCAATACGTATTATTTTCTGGTAGCATGAATCGCTCCTATAAAGTGGTTTCTAATTGTAACTTGAGTTGCATGATGACCGAAAAATACAGAATTTGATTAGTAAATGACTTTTTTGTATGAGATTTGCGTTGATTTATCAAAGTTTTTTCTTTAATAACAAGAGTTTTTGGTATTTTTGCATCGAAATGTATAATGTTATGATTCAAATTCATTCATTATACCAAACTGATTGTTGAACTTAAAAATGTTATAATAAGAAATAGACAAATATTTGAGAATGAAGCGCGATGAAAATGGCTATTCCAGGAATTGCCGTTTTGACAGAGACTAAGAACAGAGGTATTTTATACCTTATATTATTAATCGAGCGTTTCCGTTCTAAGACATAATAAAAATATTGAGCTTTTAGCTCTTGTTCTCTGAAATCCGAATACCGCCAATATTCAACTACAATGAGAACAAGCAGACGAAAGGTTCACGCTATTATGGCGTGAGCCGTTCTGTGCTTGCTATTGTAGTCGGTCGCTTGGCGGTAACCGGGATTTCAAGCAAGACATGAACGGTTCCGCTTTTTTTATGACCTATTGAAATGAAGATAATCAAAGCCTTTGTAACTTTGTTTATTCTGCTATCAGCCATTTCTTGCAAGAACGAAAGGGTTGATATGAGTAGCTATGTGCGAGAACGAGACTCCATCATGCAAGAAAACCAAACCAAGACTCAACAACTTGATGAACTGAATGGGGTTTTAGCAACTATAGCTACAGGTTTGGATAGTATTGCTATTCAAGAAAACATTCTTTTTACTAATAAGGGGCGTGATGGCGTCATGCTCAACCGCCAACAAATTGCTGAGAACTTAAAGGGTATGGCTGATATTCTGGCTCGACAACGAGCAAAAATCAAAATGCTCCAAGATTCTTTGGCAAACAAAAATACGTCAGAAGGTGTTGAACGACTACAAAAGGTAGTGAAGTTCTTGAACCAGCAGTTGGCGGAGAAGGACCAAGTTATCCAATCGCTACGAGCAGACTTGAATAATTCTAAAAAAGACATCACGCAGTTGCGTGCTTCTCTTTCTGACATGAAAACGAGAGCGACCAATGCGGAGAAAAAAACACAAGTTTTGACAACGGTATTGTCAAAGCAAGACGAGGTTATCAACGAGTGCTATGTGAAGATTGGTACAAAGAAGCAACTCTTGGCAGCAGGATTGCTAAAAGGCGGGTTCTTGCAAAAGAAGAAAGTCAGCTATGAGGATGTCGATAAGAGTAAGTTCAATGCTGTTGACATTCGCAAGTTCCGTGAGATAACTCTAAAATCAAGCAATCCGAAGATTTTGACACCCCAACCAAGCAATCGTTCATTCCATTTTGAAGAGAATGGAGATGGAACATGTGCGCTTGTAATAACCAACCCCACTCTATTCTGGAGCGTGAGCAATTTCCTTATTATACAACTCTAAAAAAAAATACAACTATGATTAAGAAAACAATCCTTTCTATTATTTTATTACTTGTATGTGTGTTTGCAATGGCACAGAGTCAAACCATCACCCATGTCGTTCAACGTGGAGAAACTATTGAAAGCATCGCCAAATATTATAATGTGAGCGTTGAGGACATCAGCAAGGCAAATCCTAATATGGATGGAGTCGTCTATGTGGGGATGAAACTAAGTATTCCACAAAGTAATGAACGTACAAATGCCCCAAATTCTGCACAACCGCTTACAGTAACTACGGTAAAAAGTAAAAGCCGACCAACATCTATAGATAGTAAAATGTATTCAAAAAAGAACGAATATGTACCAAATGACAGTTTTTGGAAGTGTTGGAAGATAAAAGCAATTGCAGGTGTTACGGTTGGTACATGGACTGGGAAAGATTTCAAAGATGGAAATACAGAACAGGGATCATTAAAAAACAAGGCGCTTTACCAATTTCATTTTGGAGTCGTAGCTGACTATGCACTCCTGAAAAACCTGTATGTAGGAACTGGACTTTTCTTTAACCAAAATGGCTACAAGCAAGAACTTCTTATGACATCAGGACAATATTGGGATGATGAGGGGGCGAATTATGATGGCAGGCAGACTATTAAGATGACAACTAATGAAATCGAAGTCCCCATCCATATAGGTGGAGCTTATGATGCTTCTTCTGATGTCAGGCTGTTTGCTGAGGTAGGACCATATTTGTCATATGCTATAAGTGGCAGTAAAAAAACAACAGGTTTTTTTACAGATTACGATGATATTCACTCCAGCGAAACAGACTATATAAATGAAAAGGAAAAAATAGGAAAAGGTTCTCTTAAAGATTATCAGAAGTTTGGTTATGGATTGTCGGCCACTGCTGGCATATCTGTAAACAAAATAGTATTCCAGTTTACTTTTCAGAGAGAATTGTCTAAAGCAATAAAGAAAACCAAGAAGTATGAACAAAATATGTTACTTTCTGTTGGATACGAATTTTAGCAGATTCTTAGGAAGTTTAATCTTGATGTTGACTTCCATTCCTTGTCTTGCGCAGGATGCTATCATTTTCCGTGATGGTCGTGTGAAGTCTGTTAAAATCATTCAGACCAACAATGACAAGACTCTCTTCAAAGAGTCTGATAAAAGAAATGCATCGGAAGAGTATGTTGAAAACACAAAGGTGTTTATGCTAAAGTTCAAAACTCGTGGAAACGTTGTGTTCAATGGGAGTGGTGAACGAATACTAACCACCTCAGAACATATACAGATACCGAAAGATGCAATAGTTGTGTATTATAAGGACGGCAGAGAAGTCCCTGCATATAATCTGACAATGGATACGAATATAGTTTCGTTCAGAACAAGCAAGAAAGCTAAGACCAGGCCGATATTCTCGCCAAAGGCGGATGTATTCATGATTCGTTATCCCGACGGAACTCGCGACATTTTGACAAACTTAGAAGTTGAAGAGCAACGAGAACGAGAGCGAAAGGTTGAAGAAGCTAGGTTGAAAGCCCAACGTGAAGCAGAAGTGAAAGATTCTGTCAAAGCGAAAGTCATAGAAGAAACTGTATCGGAAACAGAACCAAAGAAAGCGACCATCGTGACAAAGAAAGGTTTGCGCATGAAAGTTTGGATTTGCAGCGATACCGCAACGATGGTTTCGTATAAGAAAGTCAACACTCCAAAGGCTGCTATCTTCAATATGAGTAAAGGCAGGATAAAGAACATCATATATTAATTACTGGTTATGTATATGGGAAGATGCTATATGACAATGATAATACTCGTAATGATATTTCTCTCTAATCCTGTAGAATGTTTGGGACAAGATATTGTGAATCTGAACCATATAGTACAGCGTGGAGAAACCATTGAGTCTTTGGCAGATAAGTATAGACTTACAACGGATATTCTAAAAACTGCCAATTTCGGAATGGATGTCTTTTATACAGGTTTGGAAGTTTTCATTCCGGTGGATAAAAAATATTTGCGGCTTCGTTCGGTTGAGGATGGTGAAAAAATCCTTAATGACATAGCTGGATATTTTACGGAATATCAAGAGGCATCACGCATATTCAATTCTGGTGATTATAAAAAAGCGGCGAAACTGTTTGTTTCTACAATACAGAATTACGGAAAATATCTGCCATGTGAAGAAGCGTATTTTGGCAAAACCATGTGTGATTACAACTGCAAAAAATGGAACTCTGCCATTGAGGGATTCTCACAAGTCATTAACTTAGAAGAATGCTCCGAGGAACTGCGGAGGCAAAGTCGTAGTTTTATGGCTAATGCAGAAGAACAATGTGAAGCCCGAAGCCAACGAACGGCTAACTTCTTTAGCGGTTTGTTCCAAGTAGCGGCAAGTGTTGGTACGGCATATGTCGCAGCCAAACAAGCTAGTGATGGGCAAGCAGGCGGCAAGTATTCGTATGTGCCAGGAAGTGTAAGTTCAGATGGCGTGAGCAATATGACACCTGCGAACTATTCAAACATCAGCCTTGCACAGCTTGCCAATTATTCCGTTTTGCAGGTACAGCAACAATGGAGACAAGAGGAAATGCAAGTAAAATCAGGCTTTGCGTCAACTTATCGTCAGCTGAACGGTAAAGAACCATCAGCAGAGGAGGTGGAGGCTGCATATTACAACTATTTACAGACAAAATCAAACGCATACAGCGCAACGCAGAAAGCAAGTAATGGTTTGAATGATAGTGAGATGGTGAATAACAGGAGCAGTTCAATCAATGAGGTATCATCATCAAGAAAATGTATCAAGTTGTTTGCAACGGATAATGCTCATTGCAACGGTAATGGAAAATGCTCAAAGTGTAATGGTAATAAAAAATACTTTGAGAATGGTCGTTGGGTTGCACCTTGTATAATATGTGGAGGCTCAGGACTGTGCCCAAGTTGTCATGGTGCAGGAGAACGATAAAATAAGATTACTAATCCGTTGATTTGACATAAGAAAAGAAATACATTAATTTATTCCAAATCGGTCATTAGAATTTTCCTTTGTTGTACGACACTGAGAAATTCTAATGGCCGATTCGGTTTTTATGATTTCATTGCCTATCAAATAAAGGTGGAAGTTGTGTATATGAATCCTAATAAAGCCAAGACAAGGGTGACTTCTACAAAGGTTACCCACGGAATAAGTTCCAGCCTAACAATAATCATTCTCAGCGACAGACGTAGGTGTCATTATCACTGTTCATTATCTGGTTTGAAGAGAGAGAACAATTTACTGTCCTAAGTGCGTCGTTCCTGGTAAAAGTGGTGTTCCCACAAGTGATACTGCGAAAGCTATAATAGATTGCTCTAAAATTGAAATTGTGTACGATACGGGCCCAGTGTACGAGATTTTTTAGGTAACTTTGCATCGTTTTTCACATTACGCACCAGAAAATAATAGAATATGATTTCAGTAGATGGACTGACCGTTGAGTTCGGCGGCACCACCTTGTTCAAGGACATTACCTTCCAGATTAACGAGAAGGACCGTATCGCCCTGATGGGCAAGAATGGCGCAGGCAAGAGTACCCTGCTCAAGATATTGGCGGGAGTGCGCAAGCCCACACGCGGGTCTGTGTCGGCGCCCAAAGACTGCGTCGTCGCCTATCTCCCCCAGCACCTGATGACCGAAGACGGCCGCACCGTGTTTGAGGAGACCTGCCAGGCATTTGCGCATCTGCACGAGATACAGGCAGAGATAGACCGTATCAATGACCTCCTTTCCACCCGCACCGACTACGAGAGCGATGAGTATATGCAGCTCATCGAGACAGTGTCTACGCTTTCCGAGAAGTTTTATGCCATTGACATGACCCACTTCGAGGAGGATGTCGAGAAGACCCTGTTGGGTCTCGGCTTCGAGCGCAGTGACTTCGACCGGCCCACCAGCGAGTTTTCGGGAGGATGGCGTATGCGTATCGAACTCGCCAAACTGCTGCTCAAGTCGCCCGACGTGCTGTTGCTCGACGAGCCCACCAACCACCTCGACATCGAGTCTATCGGCTGGCTCGAGCAGTTTATCATCAACAGCTCCAAGGCAGTGGTGGTCATCAGCCACGACCGCAAGTTTGTCGACAATATCACCACGCGCACCATCGAGGTCACCATGGGTCGAATCTATGACTATCGCGCCACCTACAGCCACTATCTCGAGCTGCGCAAAGAGCGCCGTGAACAGCAGATGAAGCAGTATGAAGAGCAGCAGAAGATGATAGCCGAGACCAAGGACTTCATCGAGCGCTTCAAGGGCACCTACTCCAAGACCCTGCAGGTGCAGAGCCGCGTCAAGATGCTTGAGAAACTCGAGCTTATCGAGGTCGACGAGGAAGACACCAGCCGTCTGCGCCTGAAGTTCCCGCCCAGTCCGCACAGCGGCGCTTATCCCGTGCAGATGAGCGATGTGTCTATGTCGTTTGGCGACAAGACCGTCTTCAGCGGCGTCAATCTCACTGTGGAGCGGGGAGACAAGATTGCCTTTGTGGGCCGCAACGGCGAGGGTAAGTCGACCCTCGTGAAGTGCATCATGGGCGAGCTGCAGAACCAGGGAGACCTCAATCTCGGCTACAATGTCCAGATAGGCTATTTCGCCCAGAACCAGGCCTCGCTGCTCGACGACAACCTCACCGTGTTCCAGACCATCGACGATGTGGCCAAGGGCGACATACGCAGCAAGATACGCGACCTGCTCGGCGCCTTCATGTTTGGCGGCGAGGAGTCTACCAAGAAGGTCAAGGTGCTGTCGGGTGGAGAGCGTACGCGCCTCGCCATCCTCAAGCTGCTGCTCGAGCCGGTCAACCTGCTTATCCTCGACGAGCCTACCAATCATCTGGACCTCAAGACCAAGGACATCCTCAAGCAGGCGCTTCAAGATTTCGACGGCACCCTTATCGTGGTGAGCCACGACCGTGACTTCCTCGACGGGCTGGTCAGCAAGGTCTACGAGTTTGGCCATGGCCGCGTGCGTGAGCACCTCTGCGGCATCTACGAGTTCCTCGAGTCCAAGGCTATGGAGAACCTGCAGGAACTCGAGAAGAAGCACTGATGCCCGCTCGGTATCTATAGCAGAAATGCAGTGATGGTGCATATTATGATATATGTCAAGAAAGAGGCCCCGAGCAGCAGAAAGTGGCCCCAGACTATTGTCAGAACCGCAGAAGTGTAGTACCTTTGCATCATCAAAAGGTTAATAGATTGTTTAGATTAGTAGTAATAGATTTAGGTTTTTAGTTATTAGGTTTTTAAGGTAGATTGACAGATTGTTTAACCAGGATGACAATGGAAACCGTGAGGTTTTCATTCGTTTAGAAAATAAGTAGTTAAACATATCGGATACGCTGAAGCTCGTTGATGAGTCTCAGCGTATTTTTTTTGCCCATGGCGAGGGTAGGGGCTGCCGTCACGATGAGGCTCATGATGCGCAGCAGCGTGGTGATGATGCAAACCGATGATACTCACTGCATCCATAGCTTTCCTGATTGCGTTTGGCGGCTCGTGTCTTCCGTTACGCGCTTCCGTGTCTTCCGATGCGTGCTTCCGTGCCTTCCGATACGCGCCCTCGTGCCTTCTGATACGCGTCGGCAGGCGTCATTTCCACGCCGCCATCTGTTATTTCCTCATTCGCGACTGTCATCTCCACGTGTCTAACCCTAATCTCCACGTTTCCAAGTGTCATCTCCACGTTTCCAACCATCATCTCCACGTTTTTGGCGGTCATCTCCGTGTTATGCAACCCTATGATAACCAATGTGGGCGGTTTTTGCTTGGTTTGGATGACAACGGCGAAAGGCGCTGATGTGTCGGCGGTTACGCCGTTTTTAGCCTCGGGCGGGCTGGTGATAAATTAGAAAATCTTAAAAAGAAATTAAAATTTTCTAATAATAATTGCATATTTTTCCGAAAAACTGATTACTTTTGTGGACATATAGGAACCACATTATTATTATTTACAATTTTCAAGTGTTACAGTCTATGAAAAGAATCATTACTTGTCTCAGCATGCTATGTATGCTGGTAGGACTTGCTATGGCAAGCCCGGGACCGAAAGCCCTTGCGGCTTCCGCAGAGACTACGCTCTACGGAAGTATCTCGACGGGCATGAATCCGGCCGGTATCTATTCGACCACCACGGCGAATCCGCCGACTTTGACCAATCTGGTGGCCATTTCCGGCTGGAAGCCTTCGGCAGGCGTGTATGCCAATGGCAACTATTATCTGATAAAAATACTCCAAATGGGTTCGATGGTAAGAGCCGCCAAGTTGGAGAAATATGATGCCAATACATGGAAATTCATCACTGAAGTCGACCCTGGAACGAACATCCCTACCTCTCTTGCCTTCAACCCCAAGGATGGCAAGACCTATGGATGTTACCCCACCGCTACCAATAGCTTTGAACTGGGTGTGCTGGATTTGGACAAGGGTACCACGACCACAGTAGGTGCGCTTGACCAGCGCTATGTAGCCCTCTTTGCCGACAATGGTGGCAAGGTGTATGGTATCGGTGTGGATGGTAATCTGTGCCAGCTCAATCTGGAGACTGCCGCAGCCACCGTTATCGGCGCTACCGGCGTGACTCCCTCTATTGATGTGCAGGACGCCTGTTTCGATGAGTCGACCAATACTGTATACTGGTTTGCCCACACTGCCTACGAGTGTTCGCTGTACACTGTAGATGTAACTACAGGTAAGGCTACCAAGGTGACCGACTTCCCCAGCTACAAGATAAGATGGGCTGGTGTGTTTGCCAAGCCCGCTAAGACCGTGGAAAAGCCCGCTTTCATCGCCAAGATGAGAACCGAGTTTGACAAGAGCAGCCTCACTGGTAAGTTCTTCTTCACCATGCCCGACAAGACCGAGAGCGGTACAGCCCTGACTGCAAACCTCTCTTACAAGTTCTTCCTCAACGACGCTGAGTACAAGACTGGCGAAGGCGCCCCTGGTGCCGAGGTCGAAGTGCCCGTTACCGTGCCTGCCGACGGCAAGTACAAGTTTTCCGTATGTGCCGAACTCGACGGCGCCAGCGGTCTGACCACCTCTATCGAAAAGTATATCGGTCAGGACTCTCCCAAGACTCCTGCCAACCTCAAGGCTGTCAAGGCCGAGGGTTCCAATGAGATTACCATCAGCTGGGATGCCGTCACAGAGGGCGTCAACGGCGGATATATCAACACTGCAGCCATCAAGTATTCGCTGGTACGCCAGCCCGACAACGTGACTGTAGCTTCAGACCTCACCACTACCTCGTTTGTCGACAAGACCATCAGCGCGATGAACAACTACAACTACGTGCTCATGGCCACCGACGGCGTGAAGAGCAGTGGTGCGGTGACCTCTAACGACGTGCTCGCCGGCGAAGACCTCGGCGTGGCTCTGCCTTACGAAAACAGCTTCCTCGGTGAAAATGGCATGGGCTTCTTTACCACCATCGACGCCAATGAGGACGGCAACACATGGAAGAGCAATGGCAAGAACGTGTTCTACAACGCCAGCAAGGACAATGACGCCAATGACTGGTTGGTATCTCCTATCGTGAAGTTGGAGAAGGGCAAGGCCTACCACCTCACCATGGCCCTCATGGTAAGCGACCTGAACAAGCAGGAACGCTTTGAGATAATGTATGGTAAGGAGAAGACAGCTGCCTCGATGACCAAGAAGGTCTGCAACGAGAAGGTAACCTCCACCGGCTGCTATGTAGACGAATGGATTACCGCCGACGAGACCGGCCTCTTCTATATCGGCCTCCATGTCACCTCTGAGAAGAATCAGGGTGCCCTGGCTGTCTCTGATTTCAAACTCTCTGACGGCATCAACACCAAGAGTCCTGGTGCCGCTACCGACATCACCGTGATTCCCGGCGAAAAGGGCGCACTCACCAGCGAGGTAGAGTTCACCTGTCCTACCAAGAACTTCAGCAATGGCCCATTGTTTGGTCTTTCCAAGGCTGTCGTAACCAATCTTACCACTGGCAGAGAGATTGCCACTATAGACGGTGCAGAACTGGCTGTAGGTCTGAAGGTGAAGGTAAGCGACCCCAATCCTACTACTGGCGAGAACGAGTACAGCGTAGTATGCTACAACACCTTTGGCGCCGGTGTCCTGGCTACCGCCAAGGGCTGGGTTGGTCCCGATGCTCCTGCTGCTCCTACCAAGGTTCAGTGGGTACAGAAGGGCTCGCAGACCGTCATCACCTGGGAGGCTCCTACCACTGGCAAGCACGGTGGCTACGTAGACCCCACCCAGATCTACTACTCTGTATACAACGCAGAGACACAGACCAAGATCAAGTCAGACCTGACCACCTGCACCCATGTAGACGCTCCTAATCTCTCTGACCTGCAGACCTCTCTCGCCTATGTGCTCTATGCCTACAACGACTATGGCACCAGCGACCCCGCTTACAGTAACACCTCTGCCTTCGGTTATGGCTATGAGTGTCCTCTCAAGGAATCGTTTGCCAATAGAAGGCTGTCTACCAAGCCCTGGCTTATCAGCACCACATCGGGCGACAACGTATGGCAGCTGACAGCTGACCTCGCTCCCAACGTATCGTCTCAGGATGGCGACAACGGTATGGTAGGTTATAGCGCCGGCAACCCCGGTGGCGCCCGTCTCACAACGCCCATCATCGACCTGAGCACCGAGAACAGACCCACCATCAAGCTGTGGTACTATCTCTTTGATACAGCTTCAGATCTGAAGATTACCGTGTCTAACGACTGTGGCCTGACATGGACCGACGTAGCCACTCTGCCCAAGGCTGAAGTCAAGAAGTGGACTGCCGCTACTGTGGACCTCTCTGCCTACAAGACCTATGACCACCTGCAGATAGGTATCGAAGCTACCAACAAGACTATGGCCTCTCCTCTCTTCATAGATAACGTCACCGTGGGCAATACCTTCGACTATGACCTCGCTGTCCAGAGCCTCGTGCTGCCCAAGTCTGCCAAGGCTGGTTCGGACATCAAGGCTTCTGTTTCTGTATTCAACAACGGTCTCAAGGCTGCAGGCGCATACAAGCTGCAGTGCTATGTCAATGGTGAACTGGTCAACACACTTAACGGCAGTGCTCTGGCTGCTGATGCTCTGGAGACCTTCAACATCGATATCACCGTTCCACTGCTCGACGCCGAAGAGCTCGAGGTGAAGTGCAAGGTTGTCTATGCCGACGACGAGAACAAGGCTAACAACGAGAAGACCGTGATAGCTGCGGTTACTCCTTCCAAGTATCCCCAGCCCACTGCCCTTAAGGCCAATGCCAAGGCCGACGGCAATGTGACTCTCAACTGGGCTGCTCCTACTACCGAGTACTATGCCGAGCGCACCGACGATATGGAGAGCTACGAGGCATGGAGTGTAGGCGGTATCGTGGTTGAGGAAAACAAGGATACTCACGAGATGATCGTCACCACAGACCGTGGCTCACTCGGCGACTATACCCTCATTGACTGCGACCATTTGGCTACACAGTTCGTATGGGGCGCTGTAGCTTCAGGTCAGAGCATTCCTCACCTCGGCCAGGGTATGGTATGCCAGGTTATCGACTGTGATAAATACGGCAACAACAGTAGCATCATGGGTGCCCACAGTGGCAAGAAGATGCTCTGCTTCTGGGCATCTGCTCAGAACGATGACTACCTCATCCTGCCCGAACTCGCTCCCAAAAACAAGTACATCTCTTTCTGGGCTAAGTCGCTCTCTGCCAAGTATGGCCTCGAGTCGTTCGACATCGTGGTATCCAAGAGCGGCAAGGAGCCTTCTGACTTCACTGTCTTCCAGTCTGTCAAGAATGTACCTATAGGCTACAAGACCGACCCCGAAGCCGGCTACGCCTTCTATGAGTTCCAGCTCCCCGAGGACACCAAGTATGTGGCTATCCACTACAATGCCAAGGATGTGCTGGCACTGCTCATCGACGATATCACCTGTACTCCTGCCTCTAACAAGGCCAACCTCACTCTGGAGGGTTACAATGTATATCGCAACGGTGTCAAGCTCAACGAGAGCCCCGTCACTGCCGCTACTTACAGCGACAAGATTTCTGGCGAAGATGTTTACCGCTACAATGTGACCTCTGTATTCAGCGTAGGTGAGTCGAGCTTCTCCAACACTGCTCAGGTATCTCTCAACACCGGTATCGGCGACAATGCCATCGGTGAGGGCCGCATCTACGGTGCCGAGGGTGCCATCGTCATCGAGGGTATGGCTGGCACAGATGTAGCCGTCTACACTGTCGATGGTCGTCTGGTTCAGCAGGTTAAGGCTGAGGCTTCTACCCGCGTTGCCGTAAGCAAGGGTGTGTATGTAGTCAAGACCCGTGAGCTGTCTCGCGCGATTGCCGTAAGATAAAAAGACCGTCATCTCCAAAGGGAAAGGCGCCAAGCCTTTCCTGGAGAATGACCCGACACAATAAAAAAGGACGTATCCCACATCAGGGTACGTCCTTTTTTCGTGCGGAATTGTGGCAATGGGGAAGGGGAGGACCACGGGCCCCATCCCAGCCTTCCCCAAGGGGAAGGAGCGTCACGCAATCACCTCAAGCTCAGGCGGATGGGACTCACACCCCTTGGGGAGGGCTGGGGAGGAGCTTCTATTGTAGCCCCCGCAAGCAGCAGCAACTCTGACGGAGTTGCGATTCCCCAGCCCAGGGTTGCGG
>OQWM01001765.1_pt1 | contig 14840 bp, 10 predicted proteins | sample 1691531 | NCBI WGS metagenome assembly OQWM01 (sample SAMN03418257, study PRJEB22391) | human gut metagenome | biome: human-gut; feature: organic feature; material: feces | host: Homo sapiens | place: Tanzania | collected 2013-01
GCTCTCCGCTTCGCTCCGACCCACCTTCCCCTCAAGGGGAAGGCAATTTCGCTACCGACATCGGCGCAAAATTTCACTGCGCCGACACGGTAACGGACTTCCGACTAAGACCGCACCCCAATAGTGCGACAAAAATAAATTCGCAATTTCCCACGGGAGGCGAAGCAAATGCGGTTTTATCCGCAGCTTCGACACCGTGACACCGCAAAATATGTATAGGAGAGGCGCTAAAGCGCCACTGAAAAAATGGCAGAGCTTACACCGATGAAAATGCAATATCAGCAGATAAAGTCGAAATACAGCGACTGTCTGCTGTTTTTCCGCCTCGGCGATTTTTATGAGATGTTCGATGAGGACGCAAGAGTCGCCTCACGCGAGCTCGACCTTGCGCTTACGACGCGTGACCGCTCTGTCGCCGATCCCGAGCAGCGCACGCCCATGTGCGGAGTTCCGTATCACAGCAGTCAGACCTATATTGCGCGGCTGATTGCCAAGGGCTATAAGGTCGCCATATGCGAGCAGATAGAGGATCCCGCGACGGCCAAGGGCTTAGTTAAGCGCGACGTCATACGCATCATCACCCCCGGCACGGTGACGGACGCGGCAATGCTTGAGGAGGGAAAAAGCAACTACCTGGGCGCTGTGTACTGCGAAGCGGGCAAATGTGCGGCGGCGTTCTGCGACATTTCGACCGGCGAATTCTGCGTCGCGGCCTTCGAGGGTGATAATTTAAGCCACGTTTTAAACGAGCTGGGCAGATTCGCGCCCCGTGAGCTTATTATGAACAAGGGCGCCGCCGAGACGCAAACGATACCCGACTTTGCACAGAAAAAGCTGGGCTGCCTTCTGGAAATGGGCGGCGACGACTATGAATACACGGCCTGCGCCGCGATTGTGTGCGAGCAGTTTAAGCTTAACTCGGTCGAAGAGGCGGGGCTGGGCGATACGCCCGCGGCTGTATCCGCGGCAGGGGCGCTGCTTAAGTACATAGGTGAAACGCAGAAGACCGACATGGCGCATATACGCCGCATCGACCTGTTCACCGGCGGCAAATACATGGAGCTCGACTGGGCGACGCGAAGGTCTTTGGAGCTGACCGAATCCCTGCGCACGGGTGAAAAGCGCGGCTCGCTGCTGTGGGTGCTTGACAAAACAAAAACGCCGATGGGCGGCAGAGAGCTGCGTGCGTGGATAGAGCGTCCGCTTCTTAGCCCCATCGCGATAAAGCGAAGGCTTTCCGCCGTCGACGAGCTGTTCAAGGACAACGTCGCGAGAGGCGAGATCATCGACACTCTGCGCGGTATGGGCGACATGCAGCGGCTCATAGGCCGTGTCGTCTACGGCACGGCAAACGGTCGTGACCTTCTGGTTTTGCGCGACTGCGCCGCAGCGCTGCCGAGGATAGTCGAGCTTTTAGGGCCCTTTAAAAGCGCGCTTTTGCGCTCTATAGCGGAGCTTGACACGCTCGACGAGATACTCATGCGCATAAACTGGGCGATCTGCGACGATCCGCCGTTTTCCGTGCGCGAGGGCGGGATACTCAAGCCCGGCTACTCCGACCAGGTAGACCAGCTGCGCAATATCCGCGATAACGGCGCTCAGGCCGTGGCGGAGCTCGAGGCCAAGGAGCGCGTGCGCACCGGCATCAAAAAGCTCAAGATCGGCTACAACAAGGTGTTCGGCTACTTCATCGACGTGCCGAAATCCGCCGGTGAGGGCAGGATCCCGGATAACTATATCAGAAAACAGACCCTTGTTTCAAACGAGCGCTACTTCACGCCGGAATTAAAGGAGCTGGAGACAACGCTCCTGACGGCATCAGACAAGATAAAGCAGCTCGAATACGATTTCTTCATGGATCTGTGCAATACGATAGCGCAGCAGGTAGCATCGGTGCAGGCAACGGCCGAGGCGGTAGCGCAGCTTGACGTGCTGTGCTCCTTTGCCGAGGTCGCCGTGCGAAACGACTACTGTATGCCGGAGATCGACGCCTCAGGCGAGCTTTTGATCCGCGAGGGGCGGCACCCCGTCGTCGAGCAGACCCTCAGTGACGTCGCTTTCGTTCCGAACGACACGCAGCTAAACTGCGAGGGTAACCGCGTCGCCATCGTAACGGGACCGAACATGGCCGGCAAGAGCACCTACATGCGTCAGACCGCGCTTATCACACTCATGGCGCAGACAGGCTCCTTCGTTCCGGCAAAAAGCGCGGTGATCGGCGTTGTCGACCGTGTGTTTACGCGCATAGGCGCGTCGGACGATCTCGCGTCGGGGCAGTCTACCTTCATGCTTGAGATGAGCGAGGTGGCAAATATCCTCAGCCATGCGACGGAGCGCAGCCTGCTGATACTCGATGAGATCGGCCGCGGCACCTCGACCTACGACGGTATGGCGATAGCGCGTGCGGTGCTCGAATACTGCGCAGATAAGAAAAGGCTCGGCGCGAAAACGATGTTCGCAACGCACTATCACGAGCTGAGCGCGCTCGAGGGCAGCGTCGAGGGCGTGCACAACTATTCCATAAGCGCGAAGAAGCAGGGCGACAGCCTTGTGTTCCTGCGAAAAATAGTCCCCGGCTCTGCCGACGACAGCTACGGTATAGAGGTCGCAAAGCTCGCGGGTGTTCCGAATAAGGTCGTCAGCATGGCCAAGACCTATCTTAAGCAGCTTGAGGCCGACGCCGCCGCGCCGAAGACCGAAAAGCAGGACGAGAGCGACCAGATAAGCCTTGCCGACGCCGGAACGGACGAGGTCGGGCGCATTCTGCGCAGCACCGATATTAATTCGCTCACACCGCTTGAGGCGCTTAACCTGCTCAGCGAGCTTCAGCAGAAAGCGAGAGGCTGATGAGAGACAGACTTAAAAAATCGGAATTCTGGAGCGCGATGATACTGCTGGTGCTCCATGTCGCGGTGTTCCCGATCGTGCTGAGCCTGCTGTCGCAGGTAAAGGGCTATTCGCTCAGCGCCGCGCAGACGAATCTTCTTTACTACTCGGTATCGCTGCTGCTCGTGGCTCTGCTTTTGGGCAGATATCTGCGCCGCAGCTTTGACGGGCTCCTCGACGAACCGGGAAAATGCATATCGTCCTTTCTTCTCGGCTGGCTTGCGTACCTTGCGCTGGGTATGCTCGCGTCCTACGCGCTCGCGGCACTGAAGATAAACACGGATAACCTCAATGAGGAGACGATAAGCACCATGCTCGGCTCGGAGCGCGGCATTATTATCGCAATGACGGTGTTTCTCGCGCCGCTCGTGGAGGAGCCGATCTTCCGCGGCGGCCTGTTCTGCGGCCTGCATCCGAAAAGCCGCGCCGCGGCCTATATAGTGTCGATAGCGCTGTTCTGCCTTTACCACGTCTGGCAGTACGCCGTGCTGCTGTGGGACGCAAGCTATCTTCTGCTTGCGATACAGTACATACCCGCGGCCTTCGTGCTGTGCTGGATCTACGAGCGCTCCGGCTCTGTATGGACGGGCGTGTTTTTCCATATGTCCGTGAACGCGCTGGCCGTATTCTCCGCCGGCAGCCCGGCTGCCGGACTTCTCCTGAAGCTCTGAGGTGTCAATGAAAATAACTACAAAAAAGATAGCGATAAGCGCGTTTCTCATCGCCTTTGACGTGATATTCACACGCGTTCTGGCGCTGAACATGCCGCTCACGAAGATAGGTCTCGGCTTTGCGGCGGTGATGGTCTGCGGCATGCTCTACGGTCCGGGCTGGACGGCGCTGTGCGCGGGACTCGGCGACCTTATCGGCTCGCTGCTGTTCCCGACGGGGGCATACTTTCCCGGCTTTACGGTGACTGCCGCCATCGGCGGCGCGATATTCGGCGCGGCGCTTTACAAAAAGCGTCCGGGGCTGTCGGGCTGCATCGTGACGGCTCTTTTAAACGGGCTGATCGTATCGCTGCTGCTGAACACGACGATGATATCGCTGGTGTTCGGGCCGCCGCTCGGGCCGCTGTTTTTAACGCGCCTGGGACAGTTCGGCATCATGCTCGCCGTGCAGACGCTCGTGCTTGTGTTCCTCACGCGCTCGGATACGCTGTACAATAAAATAAGCTCGCTGCGCGAGGAATAAAAAAGCAGCCCCATGCGGGGCTGTTTTTTAGTGGCGCTTTAAGGCCGTACCCATACGTTTATTGCGCTTGCACGGTGTCGCAGCAATGGCGGAAACCATAGCGTTTCGCATCCCGTCAGATTGTGCTATATTAGTGCAAAAATTTTGCGCCGCACCATGCCTTCCCCTTGAGGGGAAGGTGTCGGCCATAGGCCGACGGATGAGGTGTAATTAACTCCGTTTGCCGTAGGCAAACGCCTTGGGCTATCAGCTATCGGCTGTCTTCTATCAACTGAAAAGAGAGTGCAGAACTAAAATCTGCACTCTCTTTTCATATCACGCCGCCTCCGGTTCCGGGGTTTCCGCCGGTTCAACGGGCTCAACGGGCTCCACCGGTTCGGTCGGTTCTACAGGCTCTGTCGGCTCGACAGGCTTTTCGCCCGGGTTCATGGCGCGGTAGATAAACGTTGCGACCTCGGCGCGTGTCGCGCCGCTGTCGGGCGCAAAAAGATCGTTGCCCACGCCGCCGGTCACGCCGTTTTCGTAGGCCCAGAGCACCGCGTTATAGAAATAGTCGTCCTCCCGAACGTCGTCAAACGCATCGCCGATGCCCGGCGCTGTCTTGCCGAGATATCGCCAGAGGAAGGTCACGAACTGGGCGCGGGTGACCGTCGCGCCGGGCTCGAAGGTCGTTTTCGTCGTGCCGGTGGTTATGCCCTGCTCGGCCGCCCACTGCACTGCCTTGGCGCAGTAGCTGCTGCCGGACACGTCGCGGAAGGCGCTCGTCTCGCTCTTCGGAGCCGGGCGCCCTGCCGCACGCCAGAGGAAGGTCACTACCTGCGCACGCGTGCACAGTCCGTCGGGCAGAAATCTCGCGCCGCCCGTGCCGTTTGATATGCCCTCATCGATGACCCAGCGGATGCCTCCGGCAAAGTCGGCGTGCCTGCCGTCAAAATCAACGTCCGTCGCGGCGACCTTGAAGGCGAAGCTCTTTTGCAGATAGCTGCCGCTCGAATCGGCCGCCTCGATAAATACCTCATAATTGCCCGGGCCGAGCTGCGAAAAATCAAGTCCGCCGTTGAGCGAGTAAAGATCGAAGCTCGTGCTGTCCGGCGAGCGCTGCACGCCGGAGAACCAGTCGCCGTCGGGGTTTCTTATATCGACATAAACCCACCTGAGGGGCTTATTCGAGCTGACATAGCCGCTTATTTTAAAGCTGCCTCCGCGCAGCTCGTTTCGGGGCGTAAAGACCTGCGTGAGCCTTATCGTACCGGCCGAGGCGCTCATGCTGCCGTACTGCGGCGTTGCGTAGCCCAGGACGGATTCGTCACGCGGGCGCTCGCGGCGCTCGACCATGTCGTTAATGCTGTTGCCCTCTATCGTGTATATCGTCGTAGCGCTCGCACGCTCGACGATGGCGACGTGCTCGGCAAGCCCGTCGCGTGTGCCGTCGGCCTCAAGTGCGTCGATAAACAGAAGATCGCCCGCCTGCGGCGTGTATTCCCGCGTGCGCCACAGACTGTGCTGCTTAAACCAGTTCACGCCGCCGAAGCAGCCGGAGAAGTTCGGTATAACGCTCTTGGGAACGCCCGAATATCTCGCGCACCAGCTTATGAACATGGCGCACCACGGCTGTCCGGGCAGGCCGTACCATGTGCCGTATTTCGTTCCGTTCCGACCCTTTTCGCGGTAGCCCAGCTGCGCCTCGGCGATGGCCATGAAGCTATCGCGCTGACTGCGGGGCGAGTCGGCAAACGCCGTCGGAATTAGCCCGAGCAGCACTACGGCCGCAAGGACAAGGCTCAATATTCTCTTTCTCATCTCTTTTTTCTCCCGTTATGAAAAAGACCACCGTCCTGCCGGTGGTCTTTACTATTTATTTCTCCGAATTGTCCGCACGGTACAGGAAGGTCACGACCTGTGCGCGGGTCGCGGCGCCCTCTGGCTCGAAGGTAGTCGCCGAGGTACCGGAGGTTATGCCGTTTTCATAGGCCCAAAGTATCGCGGAGCAGGCGAAGTGGCTCGACGAAACGTCGGCAAATACGCCGAAGCCGCCGGATACCGGCCTGTCGAGATAGCGCCAGAGGAAGGTCACGAACTGTGCGCGGGTAACTGTCGCGCCGGGCTCGAAGGTTGTTTCCGAGGTTCCGGTGGTTATTCCCTTTTCCGCCGCCCATGCGACGGCCTTGCTGTAGTACTGATCGTTCCTTACGTCGGTAAAGGCGCTTGCCTGACCCTTGGGCTCGGGCTGTCCGGCCAGACGCCACAGGAAGGTCACGACCTGCGCACGCGTGCAGGTGCCGTCGGGCTCGAAGGTGGTTTCCGAGGTTCCGGTGGTTATTCCCTTTTCCGCCGCCCAGAGTATCGCGTCGGTAAAGTAGATATGTCTGCCCTTTGCATCGATATCGACAAAGGGATTTTTCGCTCCGCACACAGAGCACACGCCGTTTACAAAGCTGTGTCCGAGCTGAGCGACAAAGCTTGCGTTAAACCTTTCGGTGCAGCTTTTACACTCATACACCGTATAGCCGCGCGCAGAGCAGGTCGGTGCGACGACGGTTGTTTTATAGTCGTGAACATGGTTATCGTAGCTTTCCCAGACGAGACTGCCGCCGAAGCCTTCTCCCTTGTGCTCACCCCATTTCGTGCCGTTTGCGGGGTAGACGATGGTGGTCGAAACGCCGTAAAATGCGTTTGCCGCGACAGAGCCGAGCTCGCCGGATATGTTTATGTAATCGATCTTAGCGCCCGAGGGGAAAGCGTTATCCTCAAGGACGAGACTGCGGCAGTCGAGCGACACCGATTTGATCCCAGTGCAGCCGGAAAATGCATTTTTGGCTATACGCAGGCTGTCCGCACGGGTGTAGATAACGAGCTCGCGCAGCGCCGAGCAGCCGGAGAATGCGTTTGCCTCAACAGTCAGGCTCGCGCCGCCGTAGCTGCCGTCGTCCTTGACAAAGAAGGCCTCAAGCGCGGTGCAGCCGGAAAACAGCGAGGCGGAGACCTTCGATATGCCGGAGGGAAGCTCCGCGTAAGCAAGCTTTCTGCATGATGCGAACGCGCCCTCGCCGAGGCTTACGACGCTTGAGGGAACGGAGACGCTTTTTATCGCCGTGCCCGCAAAGGCATAGCTGCCGACGCTCGTGCAGCCGGTGGGGATACCTATGGCCGACAGGCCGGAGCAGCCGCGGAAGCACTCGCCTCCGATGACCCTCACGCCCTCGATCCCCTCAAGGTCGCTCAGCGCGGTGCAGCCGTAGAACGCGCCGCTGCCCAGGCGCTTGAGCTCGGCGTTTATCTCGACCGATCTGAGGTTTTTGAGATTTGCAAAGGCGTAGCTGCCGACGGTTTTTACGCCCTGTCCGATGACGACCGACTTTACGATCGCCGCATAGTCGTGCCACGGCGACTCAAGGCCGTCCGCCGAGTGATAATCGTTCATCTCTCCGCTGCCGCTTATGCGCAGAACTCCCGTGTCCTCGTTCAGGCTCCAGCTGAGACTGTCGCCGCATTCGCCGCGTATGGTCGAGTCCTTCCACTGTGCGTACAGGGTCATGTCCTTGACTACGGGCGTTGAGCCCGTCACCTTATTGCCGCCCTCGGGAGCGTCGAACCAGCCGAGGAAGCGGTAGCCCTCGCGCACCGGTGTGGGCAGGGAGCCGAGCCTGCCGTCAACAGAGGCGTAGACGTGCAGAGCATCGCACTCGCCTCCGCAGGGGTCGAGCGTTACGCAGGGCAGCGCCTTCCACTGCGCGTATACAGTGCTGTCCTTCGTGAATTTATACGAGCCCGTGATCTGTGTGCCGCCGGACTTTTCCGTGAACCAGCCGAGGAAGGCGCAGCCCTCGCGCACCGGTGTGGGCAGAGAGCTTACCGTGCCGTCGGCCGAGACATAGGCGTTTTTCTCGGCGCATGCCCCTCCGTTCGGGTCGAGCTTAACCGTAAGCAGGCCGGGGCCGCCGCCGGATTTGTTCGTTATGTACCATATCTGCGAGATATTCGCTATGACCTTGTCCTGCGAGCCGCGGATGCTCGCGTTGTGGCTGAGCGAGAGCTTTATGCGCTTTGCCGCCATGCCGGGGTCTGCGCAGTAAAATGTGTCCGTCGCCGCATCGTAGTCTGTCAGCAGCACGGCGTGGGGGATGCCTCCGTCATAGATCTCAATGCCCTCGGGGTGCTTGTCCAGCAGCGCCAGCAGCGCGGACTTTTTCTCAGCGTCGCTCTTGCCGGAGTAGCTTTCGACACTGACCTCCATGCCCATGTGTGAGTAGTTATATCTCATGCCCGTGCCGCCTATCCACGCGTCCTTGCCCAGGGTCGCTTCGGTTATCGTTTCCCACTGCGCGTTGCCGTCGATTATTGCGCGGCGGCGCAGCATCATGACCGCCGAAGTGAGCGTGCACTTGCCGCTTCCGCTCTGCATGAGGAAAACGTTGTCGTCATTTATCGTTTCGGCCAGCGCGCTTATCGCCATTGCCGGCAGCATCGTCAGCACCAGCGCGAGCACCAGCAGCATACTGAGTATCCGTTTTTTCATTCTTCTTTCGTTTTTCCCTCCTGAGTTTTTGCCGCTCCGCATCTGTCGAAGCAGACACAACGTTGTAATTATAGCCCAAGAGACTCCGTCAATCAAGTCATTTAAGAGAATGTTAACTTTTTAGAGGAGCATTGAAAGTGTCAGAATGCCCAAATTGTCGGCATAAATTTTGTCGAATTGGCTCAAAGGCAGGGGATTCTGGCCGAGTCCGGCCTCGACGGTGTAGCCGGGGCGGTCAAATTCCCGGATGTACCAGTCCTTGTACCCGGCAAAGCCCGAGGCAAAGGGCGTATCCTCCGCCGAGTACCCCGAGACGGCGGCGAAGGTGTCGGCGATATCCCGCGCGCCCCTCGGCTCAAGGTCGAGATAGCGCCAGTAGATGACCTCGCCCTGCGTGTGATAGGCAAGCGTAAGCTGCGGCGAGAGAGACAGCGTAAAATCATACATCGCGCGGCTTTCCGGCGCGGACAGCGGCGATGCGCCTACATAATCGGCCGGAGCGGGGCTGACGATGCCCAGGGCAAATTTATTCTCCCGTGCCTGCTCCCAGCCGGCGGGGTACTGCAAATTGAGGTCGACACCGCGGATATTTGCCTTCCAGCCCGAGGGAAACGGCACATCGGGATAGCTTTGCGCGATGCGCAAAGCCGCGTCATAGTACTCGCCGCCCGTGAGCTCGCCCGTGACGAGATCGACGCCGTCCGGGTCAACGCAGGGCGCTATGTAAACGGATGCAGCGGAAAAAAGCTTGCGTGCGCTCTGTCCGAAAATTCGGCCGCTTTCCGCATAGGCGCACGCAAGCTGCTCGGCAAATTTGAGCAGCACAGGTATGGTTATCCATTCGTTCGCGTGGTGCGCGGCGTTATAGAAGACGCGCTTTTCACCCTCGCCGAGTGCGAGATACCACAACGGCTTTCCCATGACCGACCTGCCGAGCCGGCCGGCCTTGACAAACGGATAGCGTGCCGCGATGCCGCGCACGCAAAACGAAACGAGCGTTGAAGTAAAGCTCACGTTTGTGGGCACAATATCAAAAGGAAGCGGAATGACGACGCTCTCGCCGACGCTCAGATTTCCGGCAGCGACACCGGGATTTGCCGTCAGGATCGCCGGCAGCGGCACATTGTACTGCCGCGCAAGCGAAAAAAGCGTATCGCCGCGGCGGATGCGGTGCTCGGTAAAGCCGGTGCAGTACGGTGTGAGCGCACGATGCGACGCAGGTCCCGCTATGCCGTCGGCCGAAAGACCGTTATCGGCCTGAAAAATACGCAGCGCTTCCTTTGTTGCGCTTCCGAAAATCCCGTCTATATTGAGCGTATGCGCTCCCGCACGCCGCAGCGCCAGCTGCAAAAGCTCGACCGACGGCCCGACCGAGCCGGATTTTAATATTTTCATAAATGTCCTCCATATAGAAGTTAGCGGATAGCTGACAGCCGTATGTGTGCGCTTTGCTCACACCGCAATTTTTCATTATTCATTATTATTTCTTCATTTGCAGGCGCAGCCTGCGCTGCCGGGCACCTGTAATTACCGTATCCGTAAGTGCGTCCGTGCGCCGCTAAAAAAAGGCTTATATATTTTATGCCCGGCGGCACATGCTTTATGTGTGGAGGTGAGATATGACGATCAAAAAAATCATGGCGGCGATGCTGGCGCTGGCGCTGTGCCTTGTGCTGGCTCTGGCCATTCCCCATGCCCACGCAGCTGCCCTGCAGGAAACACACGGTATCCGGATGCTGGAGTTCAACACCAGCCACATCCTCTCCATCGGCAACCAGACCTCCGGCAAATGCAGCTGGTACGCACTGCGCTACGCCCGCACCATTCTGGATGGAAAAACCTGCTCCGGCAGCGGCATGTGGTCGAACGGGGCGGTCTGGTCGGCAGGCGGGTACTATGGTTACTCCGGCAGCCTGTCCGAGTGCCTGCAGAAGCTCTACACCGAGCTTTCCGCCGGGCGTCCGGTGATCGTACATCTGAAAAACACTGCGGTGAGCGGCGTAAAACGGCACACGAACCGCACTTCTACTTATGAATACCACCTGACCGGCTCCGGCTGGAACGAGGTGAACTACCCCCATATCGCCACCAGCGCTGCGTATGGCCACTGGGTCTGCGTGGTGGGCATCCGTGCGGATGCAGACCCTGCAAACCTGAAGGAAAGCGATTTCTACGCGCTGGACCCGGCACGCGTCTCGGCAAACGGCACACTGGCTGTGACCCGGCTGCTGGACGACACCATCTGGACTGACAATTCTCCGCTGAAAACAGCAGGCTGACAAAATTAGAAAAGCAAAAAAGCTGACGCTTCTGCGTCAGCTTTTTTGCTTGTGCAGGCCCTCTCGGCCTCGCTTTCTTTTCCGAACCCTCTCAGTCTCGCTTTGCTCGACAGCTCTCCCGAAGGGCGAGCTTTATAAGCGGGAATCATTCAAGATCCTTTTCCCGAGAGGCAGTGCTTGCAAAAAAAATGCCAAAAAGCCGACAGGCTTTGCCTGAGAGGATCTCGCATCAATATCCCCTTACCGAGAAGCCGCGTTCCCACGGGTCGGGCGGCAGATCCTTCTGGCGGATGCCGGTGATCCGGATGTAATCGCTTTTCTGGATCATGGCGAACAGCTGCATGAATTGATCCGGGTCGCCCTGCACCTCCAGCGTCACGCTGCCGTCATCCTCGTTCTCCACCCAGCCGGTCAGCTCCAGTGTCTGGGCCGCATAGCGGGCACGGTAGCGGAAGCCCACCCCCTGCACCTGCCCTTCGATGGAATAGCGGCGGCGCACCGTCCCCTCCGGGAGGGTGGGCGGAACGGCGTCCTTTGCTTTTCTGGTCAAAAAATCGAACATCTCAGATCCCCCTTTGGGGGAATGATGTACTGCGCTGCGCGCAGTATGATGTGCTTCGCAATGATGTTCCGGCTGCGCCGGAAATGATGTGCCCTGCGGGGCATGATAGAATGTGCGATAGCACACATCATTTTGCGCATAGCGCAAACATCATTGCGCAGCAACCTCATTTCTGCGCAGCAAAACATCATATAAAAAAGAAGCACGCAGATGCGTGCTTCTTTTTTATTGCTACCGCAGTGGTAACACGTCCTCATCTTCGTTGATCTCTTCCATGGTGCCATCGGCAAAGTACCAGCCTTTGCCGTATAGCGCCTCGCTGCCGTCGGCGCACAGGATATACGAGCCGTCCGGCAAAGCGAGAAAATGCCGCTTCTTGCTGTCGGCAAGGGCGATGTCCTCCACCTTCTGCCCGTCCAGCACATGATCCCGGATGAACTGGTAGTGGGGCAGGATGCGGGTCTCGGTCAGGCCAAGGCCGTTCATCCAGCGGGAGTAGTGGGGGTCGGCGGCTTCGCCCGGTTCCTCGGGTGCGGCGTACACGATGTGGGCGGCGTTCATGCTGCCGGCACTCACGCCCATCACGATGCCGTGGTAGCCGTGGAAAAGCCCCGGCAGGCCCAGCTGAGCAAAAAAGTGGTTCTGGGTGGGCACATGCCCGCCGCACAGCATCACAAAGCCGCTCTGGGACAGAAGAGAACCGATTTCCTCGGCGTTGCGGGCGTCGCAGGGAATGAGCGCCGTCAGGGGCAGGTGGGCATTCGCAAAGCTCTGGGCAAACACCCGGCACATCTCATCGTTCTGCTTGTAGGCGTAGGGGTCTGCCGCAATGGCAAGGCCCAGCACGGCGTGGTCCGGCCAGACGGCCCGCAGGTTCGCCACAAAGTGGTTGCGCGTGTCCAGCACCGGAATATCCGGCCCCGGCTCAAAGGGGCAGCCGCTGGGGCTGCTGGTCAAAAACAATGTCATAATGATCCCTCATAAAAAAGTGAATAAAGGCTGTGTCCATTCTAACACGATTTGCCCCGCAGCGGCAGAGCCAGAATCACCAAAAAAATCCCCTGCTTTTCGCCGTTTCGCAGAAAGCAGGGGATTTTTAGAAGAAATTAAAGTTCAGTAAACATAGCCTTTGGCGGTATAATCGCTCAGATTGACACGGAAAACTGTCCAGCCATCCGCATTGCGATACATACCGGGTGCAATCTCAGTGTAAGAAGGATCTCTGCCGTTTGCAATCAAAGCCATTTTATTATATTCACTTGCATTGCCGATAACAGTAATAGAGCCAAGTACAGAGTAGGCTTTCTTAACACGAACCTGTTTCAAGTTGAGATTTACGGTAGTGTAGTCCAGCCAGTACTGAATCTTACTGTCATCAGTATAGCTGATAGAAGCAAGTTCATCATCTGTATAGATGCCTTTTACGCAAACGATAACTTCGTTTGTCTGAGTATTGGAATCAAATGTCATTAAAAGTTTTTCAAGGTTGGCGTAGTAGCGCTCAGGTGTTTCTACAATAGAAGCCACTTTTGCCGCACGGGCAGCATCGACCTGTGTTTTAGTAGTGGAGTACCCTTTGGCGGCATAATCAGAAAGGTCAATGCGGACTTTGTAATTGAGAGAGTCTTTGATAAAGCCGTTTCCTAAAATGCTGATGCCGGAACCGCCCGAAAAGTTTTTAACAGCAGTTGTATAGTTGAGTTTGGCAAGACCTTCGTTGAAATGTCCGCCAACGGGTAGCAAATCATAGGAATAGCCGGTTTTACTGTGGCCGTTCTGGTCGGTCACAACATACTCGATATAAAGACAAGGACCATATGTAGTACCCTGAGCAACTCTTGCATCAAACTCGCTTTGAACCCAGTAATCTGTGTCACAAAAACCAATGGCACCGGTCAAGGTAACTTCGGCGGCATTGCCGTTATCATTTGCAACATTGCTGAAAAACTGGTTTAGAGAAGAATAATACAGCTGTCCACGTGCAAGAACTTCCGCATCAGTAAATGCATAGGTGGGCTCTTCAGCGAATACGTGTAACGGAAGCATAAGCAGTGCCAGCAGTAACGAGACCAGAAATTTTCTGCGTTTCATATAAAACCTCCTTGCGAACAAAGCCCAAAAACATTATCTTGATTAAGTATAATATGGTCATATGCGTGCTTCAATGGAGATGATAGACAAAAATAAACGCGGAAATTCGTTTATTTGTCGAATTTCTGCGTTTATAGAAAGAATATAGATAAACTGCTTACACCTTTCGGTAATGGAACACCTTGTCCTTGGTGAGGAGCATGGCGGCGCTCACGGCCAGAGCCGCCAGCTCGGCGGCGGTGACGGCCAGCCAGATGCCGTCGATGCCCAGCAGCATCGGCAGCAGGAGAATGGCGATCACCTGAAACGCCAGCGTGCGCAAAAAGGAGATCAGTGCGCTGGTCACGCCGTCGCCCAGCGCCGTGAAGAAGGAGGACGCATACACGTTGAAGCCCATGATGAGGAAGCTCAGCGCATACAGCCGGAAGGCCCGGCTGGTCAGGGCCAGCAGCTCCGCGTCGTAGCCCACGAAAACGCGCGCTACACAGGGGATGATGAACATGGAAGCCAGCGTCAGGGTCACGGCCACCACGGCGATGAGCCGCAGGCTCTTGCGGTAGAGGTTGTGCACCTCGGCATGGTTGCGGGCACCGTAGTGGAAGCTGACGATGGGCGCACTGCCCACGGCATAGCCCACGAATACGGCTACAAACAGGAAGGCCGCGTACATGATGACGCCGTAGGCGGCCACGCCGTTTTCACCGGCCAGACGCAGCAGCTGGTAGTTGTACAGGATATTGACCAGCGACATGGAAAGGTTGGTCATCAGCTCGGAAGAGCCGTTGATGCAGGCATCCCGCAGCACTTTGCCGTAAAAACTGGTCTTGCACAGGTGCAGGCGGCTGGAGTTGCTGCGGTCGATGAAGTAGAACACCGGCAGCACGCCGCCCACCAGCTGGCTGATAAAGGTGGCAATGGCAGCGCCCTCCACGCCCCAGCCCCAGACGCCCACCATCAGCACATCCAGCACCATGTTGGTGCAGCCCGCACCCACGGTGAACCAGAAGCCCAGGTGCGGCTTTTCGGCGGTGACAAAAAAGCTCTGGAACATATTCTGCAGCGCAAAGGTGGGCAGGGACACCATCAGGATGCGGCCATAGCGCACCGCGTAGTCCAAAAGCTCCCCCTTTGCGCCCAGCAGCACGGCAATGGGCCGCAGGAACACAATGCCCAGCACTGCCAGCACACTGACCGAGACCAGAGCCGCCAGCAGGAACAGGGTGAAATAGCGGTCGGCCTTTTTCTGGTCGCCCTCGCCCAGCGTGATGCCCACGATGGCGCTGCCGCCGGTGCCCAGCATGAAGCCCACCGA
>OQWM01001766.1_pt1 | contig 14834 bp, 25 predicted proteins | sample 1691531 | NCBI WGS metagenome assembly OQWM01 (sample SAMN03418257, study PRJEB22391) | human gut metagenome | biome: human-gut; feature: organic feature; material: feces | host: Homo sapiens | place: Tanzania | collected 2013-01
GCATTAATAGAAAGGCGATTGCCATGAAACTGTGTTGCGGCAGCCGTCGTCGGCGAAGTCGGGATCGTCCATGGTCGTCTCGATCAGCGTCAGCGCCAAGTCTTGTGCGGTCGTCGAAGCTCCGGTCCCGATGAAATGGCCGTAGTCGGAGACTTTGAAGCTGATGTCTTTCAGCAGCGCGGTCCCGCATTCGACTTCGATCGTTTTGTTCTTGATACTGTTATCCATTAGTCCTCCTCATGGGCTTCAAGCCAAGCGGCGATTTGCTCTCGCTTCGCCTTGAAGTCTTCGCTGTACGTGTCGAACATCTCATGGCTCTCGTCGCTGTCGAACAGGCAGCCGGTCTTCAGGCAGTCATCGATCATCTCGATATAGAACTTCGCCATAGGGCGCGTGTCGAATCCGCGGTTGTAGTACTTGACGACGCGGTCGAATTGGCGGACCCATTTCGCTACGGTCCACATCACGCAATCCTGGTTGCGCACTGGATTCGGGATGGCGACCATCGGGTCCCCGATCCTCATGTCGTAATGCAGGTGCTTCTGGATATCCAGGCCCTGCATCACGATGGACATGTCGAAGCTCGAGAGCACGTCGGGCGTCGTCATCAATGGCACCCACCTGCCGTTGTCCTTGCGCATCTTGTAGGTGATGTTGACCATCACCCCGGCATGTTCGAACGTGTACGTCGTGATGCCGATCTTCTTGTTGAGGCCTACCTCGAACAGTCGGTGGAGCTTCCACTCCTCCTGCTGTTGGCTGCGCTGGGTGGTCTTGCCAGGCTTCATGCCGAGCTGGTACATGGCATAGCTTACCGCATGCACAAGCGCGTATTCGCTGAACACGAACACGTCGACATCCGGAGTGGACCCCCATCCGTCGGGGTCGAAGGTAGGCAGCAAGCAGCTGCCGGTGATTGTGCCCAAGATAGGCGATGCCTTGAGCACGTCGATCGCGACATCGATCTTCTGCTTCGCGCTCATCTCGTCGATGGATTTCATCCCGGCGTTCCGGCGGAATTTCTCCATCGCCTCCTGCATGGACATGCCTGCGTACTTCTCGGGGATGTCGTACTGAGTGATCATCCGTCTTCCTTTCTCTCACTTACTCGAGGGCGTCGTATCCGCCCTGCTCTTCCATCTTCCTTACCGCTTCCTCGATCTCCTCGGGGGTTCCGCTGTTGCGGATGCTGGTCCATTCTTCCAGAGTCAGTTTGCCTTCGGCCGACTGCATCGCGTTGATGTAGTCCAGCATGCTCTTCGCCATTCTTCTCTCCTCCACTAACGTTGGATCACTTCGCACCATTCGGTGTTGTACTCGACTGCCGGCGCGTTCGCGAGGCTCTTCGTCCATTCCGCATAGCCGACTTCGTATTCATTGTTCTGCTTCCACCCGAGTCCGGTGTGGAAGTTATGAACATTCATGACTTCCGTGCCTGGCAGGTCCGGGCACTTGCTTGGTTCGGGCCTGTCGAAATCGCCGAACGCGATCACGTGTCCGAACTTGCGTCCGCGGATCTCGGTCTTCAGGATGTTATAGAACTGCGAGCTCTCGTTCATGAATCCGAACTTCAATCGGATATCCTCGGGGTCAGGCAGCTGGCTGCCTGCCGGATAGAACTTGCTCACACTGCTAGTGATGATCAGGTCAGCCGACAACTGCGTTCGCAGGGTGTCGATCAGCTGGATCATCGTGGCGCTGATGCCTCGCGGTATGCTTCCCGAGACATCGAGGATGATGAGATTGGGAAGCTGTCCGCTCCGGTCGAAGTTGCCGAGCGAGGCGGCCTTCTTCTTATTCCATCCCTCGCTCCATCTCGTCGGGGCGGTGAGGTTCACCTTGATGCAGTCTGCGATGTCGCCCATGAACTTAGGCAGGAGGTTGAGATCCTGCAACACATCGAGGTCGACTCGCGAAGTCTTGTCCGCCATGAACTTCTCGAGCGACGTCGTCACGTTGCCGTCACGTCCGACGGCATCGAAGTCTCGGAATCCTCCGGAGGCATAGTCGACCACGGCGTCGTCGCGATCGCATTCGCCTTCGCCTTCGCTGTGAATCGATGGGCTGGCAGCGCATTCGACATAGGTCGAGCGCAGTTCTTCCTTCGGGCCGAGCACCTTGTTCCAGTTCACGAATGGAAACATGCGCTCCAGCGTAGGCCGAAGCAGCAGTCGGATGAGTTCGTCATTGCCCTTCTTCCATTTGATGAAGGGGACGCCCATCTCCATCGCGTCCTTCGCGTCCTTGTTGTTCTCGGCAACATAGAGACGCGGCAGCTTAATCCCCTGCATGTGCACTCTATACAGCATCAGTCTCCTCCAATTCCATATTCGCCAGAGTCTTCGATATCTCTTCCCACTCCGGCATCTTTTGCAAGGTGTCAACCATTTCCTTGAGCGTGCAGTTCTCGAACTTGGTCTCGTCCATGCCATTGTCTTCGATGATCTTGCTTAATGCAATCTTGACTTTCTGATTCTCATTGACTTTTATCTTCGCCTTGAGAATCTCGCTTCCGATATGGCTCGAGAACATGTCGTCGATCATCCGCGCAACCATGTACATGTCCTCGCCGGATGTCACCGACATCCATTCGCAAAGCTTGGTAAGGCTTCGCGGAGACAGCAGGTTGTATGAAGATCCATTCGTCCTGATCTGGTTGAGCGTGTCCTTCGTCAGATCGAGTCCGGTCTTCTTGAAGATGTAATCGTGGACTCCTTGCTTGTCCACGTCGAACTCCCGAAACATAAATCTCTGGCGGATATTCTCCTTCAAGCTTCCCGGCTTGATCGTCGGATTGGTCGCCGCGATGATCTGGATATCCGGCAGCTTGCGTCCGGACATCATCATGCGGCTCTCGATCAATGTGAGACATGCTGACAATACGCTTTGGTCGGCCTCCAACAGCTCGTCGAAGAACAGGATGTCGCCATCTTCCAAGCTAGCCAATCGGTAATGGTCATAGATCTGCATGCTCTTCGTCTCCGCGTCAGGCATGGTCAAACCCGATACTTCGCTCGGCAAGATCTGGCTCGCGATGATCGTGACCACTCGCTTCGCTCCGACATTCTTCGCATGCTTGTTTACGGCCGCGGTCTTGCCGATGCCGACCGGGCCGATGAGGCAGGGCACGATCTCTTTCTTCATCGGATAGGATAAGTCGAGAAAATCGACCATCTTTTCAAACTCAGTTGCCATGCTTCTCGCTCTCTTTCTCTTTGGCATTTATCTCATCGTTCGGATTCCATCCGAACAATTTCCTGGCGTCTTTCAAAATGCAAATCGGCATCAGGATCCATCCGAGGAATATCCCGCACAGCAACAGGTATCCAAAGGATCCGGCGATGATTCCCATGACAGCCTCATCCATTGCAGGGCGCTCCATCCTTGGCCTGCTTAAGCACGGCCTCGTCGTGGCATTGCCCGGCCCAGTGCTTGAGCTTCTGGAATTCGACCACATGGTCCGCGTCTTGCAGCTTGGCGCAGGCGTTCATCGCATTGATGCACGAGCGCACGATCGTGCTGTAGGAATTGATGCTTCCGCTCATGATGATGACGGCAGTTGTCTCGCTTTTCATCTCTCGCTCCATCTCTAACTCTCATATAATTACTTGTTGACCTGGGGTTATTGTCCCATGTTCTTGACTCGCACCAGATATTGGCGGTCGTTCTTCTTTAGATTCAGGAATGATACGATCTTAAACTCTACGTCCTTGATCTTCGTATCGCCGATATCAAACGCGCAATCGATGGCGACCTTCTCGAATACCGACAGGCAATAATCGTCAGATGGGAGTCGCTTCTCATCATTGCAGGCGACGATGATCAAAGTACCATGCTCGTTTTGGCCATTGAACAGGAGGCCAAGCTCGCATTCGCCGATGAATTCCATATCAATCCAATGCCTCATGTCGAAGAACACCTTGCAAATCATCTTATTAATCATTGAGGATCGCCTCCAATTTATTGAATCGCTTGTCGATAATGTAGGCCTTGAGCGATTCGACGCCGCTGAGGTTTGCCTTGCTCGCCTCGATGACGAGGTTCTCGTCCCATCCTGCCAGGGTCAGCAGGTCTCGCGTGAGACTCATGCCGCATCCTATCTTCGCCTGCGTGCGTCGTATCGTGGCGACGTGTTTCATAGTGTCCATCTCTTTTCCTTTCTCAAACGGGGACGCTACGCAAAAGCAAGGCGCATCGTGCATGCCGAGGCGAGCGAATGCGAAGGAAGACGCGAACAAAGAGGCGAGCCAGCGCGCGCTCGTCTCCTCTATCCCATTGATTCGATGAGAGTTACCTGAGCGACAGCTCCCGGCTCTCAATCAAGGCATTGGTTTGTCGAGAGTTATCTGAGCGGCAGCCCCCAGCTCTCGATCAAGGTGTTGATCCATTGAGAGTTATCTGAGCGACTACCCCCGGGTCCCGGCTAGGGACGCGAGGGTAGTTCTCCAGCGTCCCGGTCTCTCGTCTCGTCTCTCGGTCTCAAGATAGTCGCAAGGCTCCCATGCCTTGCGCTCCTATCTCTTGTCTCTCTTGTCTCTTGTCTCAGAAAAGGGACGCAAGGCTCACAGCCTGCGTCCCTTCCGATTCATCTCATCTTCTTGTGCTCGTACAGCCACGTCCTGCACGCGTCGCAATACTTGGAACTGCGACTCCGTGGCATGTACTCTTCTCCGCAACGAGCGCATTTGCGCGGCTGCGGATTCGGATTCCAACTAAAGTTTGACGGCATGGCATACTTGCCACGCTCCGTCAGCATAGCGAATCCAATACGATGCACATGACGACATAACTCGCAATAAGAATGCCCGACGTGACGAGCGACACGACGGACAACGTATAGGAAGATTCTTCGTCGAGACGAAGACAACGACGCGCGACGAGAAGCGTGCCTTCTCCTATCACGATTGCAATTATGAGAAGTATGAATACATCGATACCAATGGTTAGCATGTCGTCTCCTTTCTCGCCAGCTTAATCGACGAGCTGGTGGCTTGTTCTTGATTTTCTTGATGATAAAAAAAGGGGAGCCATGGTTTCCCATGGCTCCCCTTGGTCAGGCTATTCCGCAAGCTCGAGGCGGAAGTAGCCCTCTGGGCTACGGAATAAGTGGATAGCGATGCCGTTATCGCGGCATTCTGCCAAGTCGATGCTCTCATCGAAGCGAGCCCAGGGCTGCACTTCGCCATTGGCATCGACGTAGGTCGGCCAGGATACACGGATCCCGTCGGAGAAGATGGCATCCCAGCTATTGGGACGCTCGACCTTCTCTCCCGTTTTGGGATCCGTGAACGTGTAGGTCCCAGTCCTTGGGACGATATCCATGAGGATACCCTGGTAGTCTGTCTTGTAGATAGAGGTACCTTGTGCTTTCGGGAACATGGCAAATCCTTTCTGTCTGACTATCTGCCTACAACGGAACCATACGGATTCCGTCGCAAAAGCAAGGCGCATCGTGCATGACGAGAAACGAGACGACGAAGGAACGCGTCGGGCAAAACGGTTGAATGGGTTTGACGCTTAAAACACAACCGCGAGAAGGCGAACAACGGACAAGCCGGTGCTCCCTAGGGGTCGCACGTTCGCCTCTGCACGCCATTTTCCCCATGCATCGCAAAGCCGACGCCACGTGAACCACGGTATCCTTTGGATACCTGTTATACATGGGGGTATAGTATATATAGGATTATTAGGATTATTTGGTATGTGGAGGTTCCCCTGCAACAATTTCCCCCGTTTTCCAGAATTTGAACCAAGAGGGCAGAAGCGAACCGTCGTCCCAGTTCATCCCGGTTCATCCCGGTCTATGCCCGCCGCTATCCGTGTGTGCCGTGCATGCCGTGCGGAACCTCGCAGCCATGCTGAACCGCAGGCCTCTTCAAGCGGTTGCGACCCCCGCGCCCCGTGCGCCCAGCAATTAGCGCACGGGGCTAGCCGATCGATAGGAGTTGACCGGGCAGGAGATTTTAGATTGTTAGGAGTTGTTCAGCAGCCACCAGCAAGTCGGTTAAGCAGCTTTAGCATGTTCGCCATGTTCGCCGTTTAGGCATGGTTCCCGTGCTTGGAATACGCCCTGACGGGCAGGCGGTGTCGCACTGTTGCACAGTGCTCCCTTTGGTATAGAGCGCGACGAGCAAAAGCTTACGCTATCCTCGCTAACCGCGTTCATCGTCTAGCTGGTGGCTGGTCGAAATGTCTTTTCGTTTTTGAATGCGGCCTCGTCGGCTGGCTTCCGGGTTATATCCGGTCGCCCGTTTCCTCCCTCTCGTTCCGCAGCATGGGTGAGCCGCCCATCGCCTACCGTCGCAATCCGTGGCGCAATGGCTGCGCGCATGGGGCGCCTTTCTAGGGGATCGCGCCCATGCGCAGTACCCGGCTATTCGTCTCAACCCTCGGCCTTGAATTGCGGATCATGTCACGCCTGGCCTCCTGCGGGAGGAACGTTTTTAACGTGCCGACTGGGAACGGCACGCCGCCCTCGTGGAGCGGCCCGGGGCTGAAACCCGGTTATGGTTGCGTAGCGCGATTGAAGTGCTTGCGCTTTCGTCGATTTGATTGTATCATTGGAGCCACAGGTTCGCCAGAGATTTCCTTTCGCTCACCGGGATTTCTAGGGGATGGCGTTCTGCAGACCTGTATAGGGGCCGGTTTTGGAACGTATCCGGCCCCGTTTTTTTTGTCTGGGAGGTGCTCGATGGGATTGCTCGATTCGTCTGAATTGCTGGAAGCGGTCGGAGGCGGCGTGAGCTCCGTCGACGGCGATATCGTGGACGCTTTGCGATCCGAGGACGCGATCGACGTCCCCATCGAGTTCACCGACATGGAAGTCTGGATGAACTACACCAACGACGACCTGTACGCGATGGACAAGAAGATCCGCGACTTCCTCCGCAAGACGAGGTACGCGCGATCGGTCGAGAAGAACAAGAAGGGCTGGCGCACGACGGCCAGCATAGTCTTCGCATACATCTACGGCCGCCAGCCCTCGCCTGCCGACGGAAGCGCGTGCAAGATCATCAACAAGCTGCTCGAATACTATTGCACCGACTACACCGGGCCGACGACGTTCATGGGGAAGCCCGTGCGCCGTGTGTATCGGTTCTCGAAATACTCGGCGCTCAAGCGCCGCCCGTACTCATTGAGGCTCAGGCTTGAGGAGGCCAACGATGCCGGAAAGACGAACGCGAACATCTTCAAGCCCGGACCTGGAGCTTATAAAGACAAGCAAGCGGTCTCTCGACGAAAGAATCGCGTCCCTCGCGACGATGCGGATGTCTGACGTCGTCGCCGTCGCCGAGGGCGTCGGGGGCAAGGGCGCGCTCATCCGCCTCCCGAACGGCGGCAGCGAGAACGCCGCCGACTTCCTCGTGTGCCGGCTCTTCACCGACGCGATCTTCAACGAGGACATCCGCGCGATCCAACTGATCATCGACCGCATCGACGGCGGGCTGCCCAGGGACATCGACATGGACGGCTACCGCACGCAGTTCTCCGACTGCTTCAACGAGATCATGCAGATGGAGTCGGCGAGCCAGATCAAGCTGCTTCCCGACGACACGGTCATGATGGCCCTGTGCAAGGCACTGTACGCGCTGAGCGTGCAGGACATCTATTGGGATCCCGACGAGGAGCGGAAGCGCAAGCCGTCCGCCATGGTCAAGCAGGAGCGCGACGCAGCGCTGCGCATGGTCCTCGAGCGCACCGGCGGCCGCAAGACGATGTCGGCCGCGAGCGTCGAGCACCAGGAGATAGAATCCGCGGATTGGATCAAAAACCTCGCGCTCCCCGAATAATTACCATGAGTAATATGCTATAATGGGTATAGAGCGAAAGGAGATACCCATTATGACAAACAGCCTCGCGAGGGTCCGCTCCCTCGACAACTGGCTCTTCGACCAGAGCGCTGAGGATCGCGTGTGCGTGAACAGGTTCCACGAGATCGCGACGGCGGTCTACGGCGGATACGACCCGTACGACCCGACCTGCCCGGACAGGGACGACTACCGGTTCAAGGTGGCGTCGCTCCTGAAGGCGCAGCTCATCCTGCTCGCCGGAGACGCGATCTACGTCAGGGAGGGCGAGACCCTGCACACGCTCGGCGATTCCGTCGACCTGCTCAGCTACTACATGCACTCAGATTCGAGAGAGGCCCGCGCGGCCATGTCCCTCCTGGAGACGAATTTCCAAGGCTACTTCCCCGTGAGCGACGGGCTGGTGTGGCGCGACGTGATGCGCCTGGACTATCCGGACGGGACATACAGCTACGTCAACCTCAAGACCCTCGACACCGCCATGCTCGCGGAGGACCAGTTCGACGCCACATACCCCGAGTTCGGCGCGAGTGAGGTCAAACCCCACAACTACGACGCGATCAAGGCGTTCTTCGACACCCTCAACCTCGCCGTCGGCGAGCCCTACTTCTTCGAGAAGACCATGATGTACCACTTCAACCAGCCGTACCGCGAGAAGAGTCACGTGCTCGTCGGCGGAGGCGGCAACGGCAAGTCTATGTTCATGGGCCTCGTGCAGCGCCTCTACGGCGACTTCGCGCTGACCGACGCGCCACAGCCGAGCTTCTCCGGCCACGCGGCCGCGGTCATCGCGTACAACTTCATCGGCAAGCGCGTCGTCACGTTCAACGACGTCGGCGACCCGAGCGCGAAGTTTCTCGAATGGCTCAAGCGAATGATCACCGGCAACCTCGAGGTCAAGACCCCTACCGGCGCCTGGATGTCCGTGCCGTGCCGCGCGAACTTCCTGATGGAGACGAACCACGCGCCGCAGGTGCTGGCCCTGGAGGCACACCGCAGGCGCTTCATCATCCGGGAGTTCCGCCCGGACTTCCGCCTGAAGGACTACCTCGACGACCCGACGCTCGACAAGCTCGGCGACCGCGGCGACATCACGCCCGCCGATCTCATCAACTACTTCCTGACGATCAAGGAGAACGTCGGGGATTGGGCCGAGTTCGGCGCAGAGCCGGAGGATCTCGATTGGTACGAGGAGGTGCCGCAATGACGTTCGGCGAAAGGATGAGGCGGGCGAGGAAGGCTGCAGGCCTCACCCAGCCCCAGCTCGCGGCTCGCGCGGAATGCACGCAGCCGAGGATCAGCCAGTACGAGTCCGGAGCCAGGACGCCGTCCCTGGCGATGGCCGCCAAGATAGCCCAGGTTTTGGACGTGAGCCTCGATTGGCTCTCGGGAGCGAAAGGAGAATAGGGCATGAAGAAGGTATGCAAGGGCCAGTTCGAGGAGGGAATGGAGCCCAAGCGGATGCACTATGGAGACGCGGGCGCAGACTTGCGCGCGAAGGAGCGCGCGTACGTCGCGCACGGCGGCGTCGTGATGGTGCACACCGGCGTGAAGGTCGACATCCCGTACGGCTTCGTTGGCCTCTTGTTCGCGCGAAGCAGCATGGCGAAGCGCGGGCTCATGATGGCGAACGGCGTCGGCGTTATCGATTCCGGCTACCATGGCGAGATCTGCGTGCCGTTCACGAGCGTGTTCGACCACGGAGCGAGCATCGCCAAGGGCGAGCGCGTGGCCCAGCTGGTGTTCGTTCCATGCGAGATGCCGGAGTTCGAGCAGGTCGACGATCTCGGCCGCAGCGAGCGCGGAGACGACGGATTCGGTTCGACGGGAGCGGAATAAGATGGACGATTTGAGAAACGGCATCGAGCACCTCAAGCAGGCCAAGGCGCACATGAGCAAGGCGAACCGCATCATGAGCGACCATATCTCGAAGCTCAAGGCGCTCGAAGACGAGAACTTCGCGCTGAAAGCCAAGCTCGAATTGACGTGCATGGAGCTGCCAATCGATGCCGACGGCGTGCCTATCCGCATCGGCGACAAGATGGATGTGGATGGCGACTGCATGAACGTGCTCGGCTATCGCTTGTACGACGGAGAGCTCCTCCTCGTCGTGAAGAAGGCGGAAGGCGATTGCACCTTCTACACCCCCAAGCCTTCGAGCGTTCGCCATTACAAGTACTCGAAGCTCGACAGCTGGGAGAAGCTGGAGAATGACGCGAAGAAGACGAGCTGCGGCTATGCCTCCGCGCCGCGCGACGAGAACGGCCTCACCACATGCGAGGGCTGCCGATTCCAGAAGACCGAATCATGCAGCCAAGAGATGATGCTCGATGTCCTGAAGCGCGCCAAGAAGCTCGCCGGCATCGAAGAGTCGGAGGAGGCTTCCGATGACTGAGAGCCGCCTGTATGGAAAAGACGTCGGGCAGGTTATCGTCGACGAGGTCGCCGACATGCAGACGACGGTGTTCGACCTCACCGAGACCACGCGCACCATCCATGGCGAAGAGGTGCGCGGATGGGAATGCCGCGAATGCGGCCAGCCGTGCGAGGAGATGTACGGCGAATACGAGTATTGCCCGCATTGCAGGCGGAAAGTCGATCGATACGAAGGAAGGGCCATGGAGAAGAAAAATAAGAAGGCGATGATCTCCCAGCCGATGCGCGGCAAGACGGACGAGGAGATCCTCGATGTCAGGAACCGCATAGCCGCCAAGCTGCAAGAGGCCGGCTACGAGGTCGCCGACACGGTGTTCCATTTCACCGACGAGCAGATGAACGAGCTCGGCGTGAAGAACCAGGCGATATACTACATCGCGAACTCCATCCTGGTCATGAGCCGCTGCGACTGCGTGTATTTCGCCAAAGGGTGGGAGAACATGCGCGGATGCCGCATCGAGCACTTCATCGCCGCGGCGTACGGAATGGAGATCATGTATGAACCCCGGTGACAAGAAGCGGCTGGAAGTCGCTGACAGGATGAGGCGAGTTCAAGGAATCTGCGATAGCGCCGTTCCTGGAATTCATTGGGCGTGGATATACGGACTGGCGGGAGTCCTCGACGAGCTTGCCAGCCTTATCGACCGCGGGACGTGCCACAACGTCTACAATGAGAACGAGCTCCCCTCGTGCCGCAACGGCTTCGAGTGCGACGTTTGCGGAAACCGCGTGGAGGATCTGGAGCATTGCGCCATAACCGGGAAGTTCGAGTATTGCCCTGGATGCGGAAGGATCGTCGTGCCATGAGGGAATACAAGATCGAGATGGAGTACGACTACCATGGGGTCTTCTGCTTCGTGGTAAGCGCGTGGAGCATGGCGGATGCAATGAGAAGGGCGCTGGACGAATGCGTGTCGCCGACGTTCGCCGATGAGAGGATGACGAGGCTGTCGGCGGTCCTCTTGCCGGATCGGGGCTCCGATGCTCGCTAGCGCCCTCGCCCTCATCCGCGATCGGGATTGCCCGAGATGCGGCGAGGGCGGGAAGTGCCCCATATTGCTGAACCTGCTCAACGAGAACCGAAAGGCCGGAGACGATGAGAGAGAGAAATTCTTCAGAGGCGGCGAATGCCGATATTTCAAGAAACGCGAATGACCCGGTGCACGCGCCCATGCACTACGCGGGCGACGGCGAGATCGACTGCAAGCGCGCGCTGTCGTCCATGATGAAGGGGTACGACCTCGCAGGAACGTGCTCCGGCGCCTCCTATTGGTGCGGATGCGCCTTCAAGTACCTCTGGCGCTGGCCGTTGAAGAACAAGAGCGAGGACCTGATGAAGGCGCGCGAGTGTATCGATCAGGCATTGAGGAGCATGGGGAAATGAAGCGGAGCGCGAGGGCATTCCTGACGACCATGCTCGAGGACAAGCTGGAGGACCTCGTCGCCGACGCCATGTCCGCGTCGCGCCCGGCGAGCATGGGGATAACCGAGGCCGACGTCCGCCAGGTCCTCCGCGAGGTCGCGACGCGCGAGAGCGGCGAGGTACTCCTGCTGCACAAGCGCGACGGGAACATCATCGCCAGGTTCAAGACGTCGAAGGAGTGCGCGCAGGCCTTGCGGTACAGCACCGACAACGTGGTGCAGGCATGCACCAAGAAGTCGCTCATGGCCGGCAACTGCTTCGTCCGGTTCGCGCGCGACTGGAACGGCGTCGAGGTCTACCGCGAGAACATGAGGCACACGCCCGTCATCGCGCAGAAGGGGAGCGTGTACCGATGGTTCCCGAGCCGCAAGGTCGCCTCCGGGTTCTTCGGCATCGAGCAGCCGAGCCTGTCCGACCACATCCGGTCCGGCAACCCGTTCGAGGGATGGAAGATCAGGAACGCCCACTCCACGCTCGAATGGGACCAGCTCAGGCAGAAGATGATGGGAGAGCACCATGGCAAAGTCGAGGAAGCCTCAAGGCACCGGCAGTAAGCCGGGGTGGCTCAAGAGGAAAGAGGAGGACGGCAAGTTCAAGGCCAAGGTCTACTCCTGGTGCAAGGACTGCCGCCATTATGGGCCGGTAGTGGCCCACACGAAATACAAAGGCCAGGTCATCGTGCCAGTGCACGAATGCGGCATCCATCCCGGGTGCTTGAATACCGAGTTCTCGGCGGGATGCCCGGACCACGCCGAATGATATAATGCCCCTGTCTTAACGAAAGGGGCATTTTGCTATGGGTCTCGAAAGCATCATCAATGGCATAAAGAAGGTCGTGTCGTCCGCCGCGAAGCCGATCAAGGACGCGGGAGGCGACGTTTCCCAGGACGTCACGAATTGGGCGTCCTCCCCGTCTGGCGAGATCGATTGGTCGCCGTCCGGCTGGACTCCGAAGCAGGCGGCGCCTGCCCAGAGCAGCCAGCCGATACAGCGCCCCTTGCAGATCCAGCAGCAGAAGACGGAGCCGGTGATGTCGGAAACGCCCGCCGATAGATTCACGTCGTCGAAGAAGGTAGCCAGCGGGCTTAACCCGGTAACGTCATGGGCCATCAACCAAGACGCCTCCGAAAACGGCGCGGGCGTTCCATCTGACGAAACGAACAAGATATACGAGGACCTGTTCGCCGGCGAGGGCTACGACAAGGACACCGACCAGAACGACTGGTTCGGCCACCTCGCGAAATTCGTCGGCGGCGCGAACCTCGAAGCCGCCGGCCAGGATGTCCGCCCAGAGGACAGGGAGACGTTCGACGAGACCTGGGACCCGTACGTCGACCAGGGCCTGGACGACGGATCCCTGAACGCCAACAACCTCACGTCGAACTGGATCACCGGCGAGCAGATGCGCAAGTATCGCGAGGCGGGCATTCCGGGAAGGCCCATCGAGGATATCAAGGACGACGAGACGTACAACAAGGAGATCGAGAAGCTGGAGCATGGGTTCGCCCCATACACGCCGGATGACGGCGCGTATTGGAAGATGGCGGCCCAGAACGTCATAGGCTCCCCCTCGAGGTGGGCGCAGGGCGTCGCGCACGCCCGCGCGAACAACGCCTACGGCATCACCCTCGACGGAAAGCAGATGAGCAGCGACGACTTCGACCGCGACAAGGCCGCGGATTGGTACACCGGCGTCAACGACGCATGGTCCGATAACCCGGTGTACAAGCTCAACGACGGCAGCGGCCTCGAATACCGCCCCGCCGAGAACCCGATCGCGACCGACGACAACGGCAAGATCATGGTCACGTGGAACGACGACGGCACCTACAGGCTTTGGTTCGACGACGGGACCTATTGGGACTTCGACGGCGAGGGATACGAGGACACCGAGACCGATCCGGCCGCATGGAACGAGATGGTCACGGTCATCCATGCCCTCGACGATCCCGACTCCGGCATCTGGACCCCCTCGTACGAGAACGAGGAATACGAGATGGACAACGGCGACAAGCTCTCCTACGGGCAGGTGAAGCGCCTGATCCAGGACACCACCGCGAAGGACGCGGGCGGAGGCGGGTTCAAATCAGACGAGGGCATATCCTACGACTTCGGCCCGCTCAACTGGAACAAGCCGCAGGAGGCCATGGAAAACGGGATCCTCACCAACGAGAACGGGGCCATCAACCTCAGCGAGTTCATTCCCCAATTGGCCGATATCGCGCTGTCATCCGCGCAATACGTCAATCCCTATATCGGCTTCTTAACCGCCGCGTCGGACGCCTATATGGCGAGCCGCAAGACAGACCCGACGTCGACAGGCAAGAACGGCGAGCTCAAATCGATAGGCTACCTCGACGATGATGCGAAGCAGGCGATCGAGGACGCCGGGTACGACGTCGACGACTACCAGAAGGCGTACGACGACTCGATCAAGGAGAAGGTCGCCGGCAACATGCTGATGCCGTGGATGGAGTACGGCCTCGGCGGAATCGGCCACAAGATCCCGGGCCTGGGCAAATGGGTCGACAAGTCCCTCAAGAACATCCCCGGCGCGAAGACCTTGGTCGACATCGCGGGCGAGGGCGCCGAGGAGATCCCCGGCAACATCACGGAGGAGTGGGCGCAGAACGGCTCCGGTCGGTTCGCGTTCAACGACTACCTCCGCGACAAGGACGGCAGCATCGTGACGGACAGCAACGGGAACCCGCTCAGGGAGCTATCGCCGGAAGGCTCGTTCCTGCTGCACAATCCCGACGGTACGATCAACAAGGACAAGTACGCCACATTCATCGGCGATGCCCCCGAGTCCTTCGAGGGAGGCGCGGCGCTGGGCGCGGCGTACAAGGCCCTCGAAAGCATCCCGAAGCTGCCAGGCGCGGTGCGCAGGGCGCGCAACAGGGGCAAGGACGACGTCGACATCTTCGACCCGTCGTACGAATGGGACTACAAGGATCTCGAAAAGGAGAACTAGATGGTAGCTAAAGGCAACGCGAACGCGGGCGCAGTCACCCGCGTAGACGGCACCGGCGCGGCAGACCGCCCGGAGGGCGCGGCTCCCCAAGGCGGGTTCGCCGCCCGACCGGGCGCGGTCGACGCCAGCCAGGTGCGCCCCGAGCCGCAGCAGCAGGCGCCGGCCCAGCCGATGCCTGCGGGGTTTCTTGCTT
>OQWM01001767.1_pt1 | contig 14827 bp, 12 predicted proteins | sample 1691531 | NCBI WGS metagenome assembly OQWM01 (sample SAMN03418257, study PRJEB22391) | human gut metagenome | biome: human-gut; feature: organic feature; material: feces | host: Homo sapiens | place: Tanzania | collected 2013-01
AAAGCACAATACTGATAGAAGTCACAAAGAAACAAGCTGCATGGTCCATGTCAAATACATTCTTTTTCACAAAATACGCAACCAGTATCACACTCAGAATAAAAAATACTATTTCCAGCACAGCAAGCAAAACAAGATGTTCCTTTAACAACAAGCCACATTGAATACCCCAGTAGTAATGCATGGATAAAAAAATAATGCACAGATTATGGATGAAATAGAACACAAAATTCAAAATCATTGCTAAAAAAATAGATTCTTTCCATTTCTTCCCAGAAATCATTAATACTATTGTCGCAATCAGAATATACAAATATGATAGATACCCTTGATTCACTGCACCATTTCCCCAAATAAAAGATTTTGTAACAAAAGCACTTAAAAACAACGATAGAACACTCTTCAAAAAGAATTTACAGTCAAAAATACTCACATAAAACAAAAATACAGTACATAAAAGAATACATTCTACAACCTTATCCATAACAGTCACCCAAAATATACAAACTATATTTTTCCTTTATGCGATGCTTGTTTGCTCTGCTGATATATAAATTTGTTCCATCCACCAATGTTACTTTTTCTCTCTCCATCTTTTTGATGTATCTAAAATTCAAATTTGTTCTTTCTGGATCAATATCCTTATTTGTATGTCGTGTTTGAGTTTTTACAGTTTTAATCGATTTTTCCATTTCAATCCCATTTCTCTTCTATTTTTTTGGCAACAAATTTCCAACAAAATCGTGAAGCTTCATATAAGCTATTTTCCATTTTCCATATTCTTTAACAGAGCCATCTGTATTTTTATTAATTACTTCCACTATATCTTTAGCTAAATTATAATAAACAGGCTTTGTAAAATGATTTATATGGTCATAAAAGTCCGAACTGATCTTAACATATTTATTGACATCAATCAATTCAACATTTTTAGTTCTGGCTGCCCAATTTCTTAATAAATCATTAGTTCGCTTATGAATAATATGCCTGTCCTTATAAGCTGCATTATCCCCCATATCATACGGAATTTCCACACCAAGCATTATTGCCATTACGGTGTCTGAATTTAAATGGGAACGAATATATTTATAATTTTCAAGAATTATATCCGGAGTATTTCTACCTAAAAATTCATATTTTTGCGAAAAAGAATCCAAAAATTCTTTTGTAAAATTAAATCCACCGGTGCCGCAATTTTGCCCTTCAGCTTGCCGATTCTCTCCTGTGCGGAAGCAGCCTTTTCAGGTTCATCCTCGGCAACGCCTTCTTCCGCTTCAATTTCAGTGTTAAGTTTCTCTATTTTAGTTGCAATTTCAGCAGCCTTAAAAGCATGACGATAGCGATTTTCAAGCAACTCTGCACCTTTAGCAGTGTCGCGAACCATAAATCCGCCAAGGATCTTTACTGCATAGTCAAGAGCTGTTTTTGCATCGCAAGCGGCAAGGTTCTTATCCTGAATGTCAAAGAAAGAAGCATTATCACCGAGCTCGTCGCACTTTTTTGCCATTTCTTCGGCATGCTGTGCAGCCTTATGATACTTTGCTATATAGCTGTTCGCATTTTTAATAGTATCCAGCACATAGCCAGGTGCTACTGCGTCAAGAGTACGGCCATAGTACATGGTGCTGCCGGCAGTCTGTTCGTAAAGCTGAAGAAGCACTCTGCCGAAAGTAGATTTACCGCAGCCGGACTCACCAACAAGACCGAGAGTTTCGCCCTTGTAAATATCTATGGAGATATCGTCATTAGCGCGAACATACATCTGTTTGGCGAAGGTAGAAGACTTGGCCACAGGGAAATACTTTTTCAGATTAGTAATTGACAGTAATTTTTCCATGCTCCTCAGATCTCCTTTCTTCTTTATCGGGATAGAAGCAGCGTACATACTGATCTTCGCCCACTTGCATCAGTTCAGGCTCCTCGTCAATACATTTCTGAGTGCAATATTTGCATCTGGGTGCAAATTTGCAGCCCTTCGGCAGATCAAGCGGATGCGGTACAGCGCCGGGAATCGGATCCAGTTTCTTTCTGTCACCGGTAAGCTGCGGAATAGAATGCATAAGTCCCTCGGTATAAGGATGGGACTGCTTGCAATCTGTGAAAATGGTGCGTGCGGAAGCTTGCTCCACAACCTGACCGCAGTACATAACTACTACGTCGTCCGCCATTTCATTGATAACACCGAGATCGTGAGTGATGAACATTATAGCAGTACCGTTTTCTTTCTGAAGATCGTTCATCAATCTGAGTATCTGTGCCTGAATGGTTACATCCAAAGCGGTGGTAGGTTCATCTGCAATCAGAATGTCAGGTTTGCAGGCAAGAGCCATTGCAATCATAACACGCTGACGCATACCGCCGGAAAGCTGGTGAGGATATTGCTTTGCAACAGCCTCGGGATTAGGAATCTGAACAGCTTTCAGCATCTCAACGCACTTTTTTGCCGCCTCTTTCTTACTCATGCCCTGATGGATAATAAAAGGCTCAGAAAGCTGCTTCTGCACGCTGAATACAGGGTTAAGGCTGGTCATAGGTTCCTGGAATATAACAGAAATTCTGTTTCCGCGGATGTGATACATCTGCTCGGTAGAAACCTTGGAAAGATCCTGTCCGTCAAAAGTGACGGTGCCGCCGGCAATATAGCCGTTTGCATCAAGCAGACGCAGAACACTCATGGCGGATACTGACTTACCGGAACCGGATTCGCCAACGATACCGAGGGTCTTTCCGGGATAGATGCAATATGAAACATCGTTTACGGCTTTAACGGTGCCGTTTCTGGTTTTGAAGAAAGTCTTAAGGTTTTTGACTTCCAGCAAAGGTTTATTCATATCTGCCATTATTTATCCACCTCCGATTTTGGATCAAGTACATCCCGTAAAGTATCGCCGATGATGTTGATGCAGATTACGACGATGGATAGGAAGAGTGCCGGGAATACCCAGCGCCACCAATAGGACTGAATAACAAGTGCGCTTCTTGAACCGTCAAGCATATTGCCCCAAGTCGGACGAGGAAGCTGAACGCCGAATCCGAGGTAAGACAGGCTGGATTCTGTAAGCATACATCCTGCAAAGTCCAAAGTAACGGAAACAAGGATAACGGAAATTACGTTAGGCAGAATGTGCTTAAATGCAATTCTCTTCTCTTTTACGCCCATCGCACGGGCTGCAGTAACGAATTCCTTTTCTCTTTCTGCAAGAATCTGGCCTCTGATTAGTTTTGCAAGACCGGTCCAACTGAGCACACCGAGAATCAACATGATTATGAAAATTCTCGTGTTTTCGTGAAGATCCGAAGCCTGAAGTATTGCAGAAAGACATAGCGCAAACGGCAGGAATGGGATAGCGCCCACAATTTCGGTAACACGCATAAGGAACATATCTACCCAGCCGCCAAAATAACCGGAAATGCATCCTACAATAATACCGATTATTGTGGAAACGATAACGGCCACGGCGCCGATGGTCATAGTCATTTTACCGCCGTTCATAAGACGGTTAAATACGTCACGACCCATATCATCGGTACCGAATGCGTAACCTTTAAGTCCCCAAGAACCTACAAACTCGCCATCTTTATAAGCGTAGTTCTGGAAACCGCTGGAGAATACAGTGTCAACTGCACCCTCTTCCTGAAGATTATCAGGAATGTTGCACTGGTTGCGATAGTTCTGACCCCAAGCATAAACTCTGCCCTTTTCGGTAACAAGAGTGAAGTGGCGGGTGCCGCCGGAAACGTGTTTGATAGTGTCGCCTTCCGGAACAGTCGGAATATCACCCTTCATGCCGGCAACAAGCATTTCGCCGTCATCGGTAACAAGAGCGATGGCGCCGCCGGTGGCGGCAATATCAACAACCTTGCGGCTGCTGAGGTACTCTTCAATATTTACGGTATTGTTATTGCCGTTTTCGTCTTTAACAATAGCGGTTTGGAATTTAGTGCTCTTTCCCGGCACAAAATTACCAACTTCGTCTATACCGTAAAGACCATCGTTGGTGAAAACAAGCTTTATGATTTTGTGCTCGTTTTTGCTGTATTTAATAATGGAAGAAAGGTTGGTTGCGTTAAGGCTGTCGTTGCCCCATGCATAAATAGTACCATCCTCCATAAGAATCGCAGTAACCTGGTTGCCGCAGGCAAGCTGTTTAACCTGAGAAGCATCGATGGTGTTGTCCCCCATCAGCTCCTCCGGCTGTTTTCTGGCGGAAGCGATCATGGATCCATCCCAACCATACTGGCCGTTGTCGTATGCGCCCCATGCGTAAACATGGCCGTCAGAAGAAATGGCCACGCAGTGGTCAGTACCGGCTGCGACATGGATAATATCAGCCTCCTGAACCTCATCCGGAACGTTCATCGGGTTAAGACGAGGATCCTTAGTGGGGGTATAATAGCCCCAACTGTGTATATGACCGTCGGTGCTCACACCGATGGTGAAAGTACCTCTGGAGGAAATATCCACAGCGCCATCCTTCATATCTTGGGGCAGCTTCATAAGGCTCATGGTGGGCTTTACGTTAACATGAAGCATTTCACTGCCGGTTTCAGTAAGGTCAACCGGAGCGAAGATAGGTCCTATAAATACGAACAGGAACATGCAGGCAAGCACCGCCAGTGCAATGCATGCAAGCGGATTGCGGAAGAAACGTTTTACTGCAAGCTTTCCGGGGCTGTCAAAGCGCTCGTCAGCCACAGTTAACTCCTTGGATGCACCAAAGAACATTCTCTTAAGCCAACGGAAAGGTGCAAAACCATTGGAGGATGTATTATTCTCTTTGCTCATCTCATACTCCTCCTTACTTGTTAACTCTGACACGCGGGTCAGCAATACCGTAAGCAACGTCGATTACAAGGTTGCCTATCAAAGAGATAGCAACATAGAACATCTGAAGCAGAAGAACTACCTCAAAGTCCTTGTCGTTAAGTGCGTTGATATAAAGTCTGCCTACGCCGTTCAAACCGAAAATGTTCTCAACAACAACGGAACCGGAAAAAATGCCGATGAACCAACCGATAACAAGAGTGATAATCGGAATCAAGGCGTTTCTGAAAGCGTGAGAATAAATAACGGTTTTTTCTTTAAGGCCTTTTGCTCTCGCAGTACGGATACAGTCAAGGCTCAGTGCTTCGCTCATGGAAGCACGAACGTATCTTGTCATACCGCCCAAAGATGTAAACGTCATTACAATAAGCGGAAGGCTCATATAATACAGTTCATCTAAAATTTTCTTCATTCCGGTATAGCTTGATCCCGGCGTTTTCATTCCCGAAACCGGGAACCAGCCTAAGACAATCGCAAAAAGCCATATAAATACAATTGCCGTAATAAACACCGGTATGGAGTATCCCACTATTGTGGCGACCTGCACCGCCGTATCTCGCTTACTTCCCCTATGCACCGCACAGAAAATACCAAGAGGAATAGTAATGCCAAGACCCAAAATAGTGGCAAAAATGTTGATAAAGACAGTGTTCTTCATCGGGGTTTTAAGAACTTCAATTGCCGGGCGGTCATAAGTATAGCTATAACCGAAATCTCCTTCAAGGAGTCCCTGATACTTGCCGTTGATAGGCACAGCACCTACCCAGCCAAGGTAGCGCACAAGAACGTTTTGGTCCGTGCCAAGCTCGTGGCGCTTTTCTGCCAACTTCTGCTCATAAAGCTCGGCGGCATTAGGATTGTTCTTCAGACTTGCCTTATATGCATCGATCTCTACAACCGCACGGTCGTAAGGAATCATGGTGTATACAAGGAACATCAGAAGGGAGAGAATCAGCGCGACAACAACCATATAGCCCAGTCGCTTAAGAATGTATTTTCCCATGGAATACTCCCTTTCTTTAGACGACAGAGCAAAATATTTCCCAAGGCAGGAACTTGCCGTCTATCATATTTAATATATTCTACCCCAAAATCGCAAACAAATCAAGTGTAGAAAATGGTATCTATGCAGCAAAATGCATTTTTTTGCGTGCATCTTCGCTGTAAACTAACTGTTTAGCCATGATTCTAACTCCTATTTTTATTGACTGTCTTGAAAAATCTAAAGACAGCTTAAAAATTTTATTTTATTGTAAATAAAGATACTAAAAATTATAAAAATCGACAATATTTTTTTTATTAAAACTTTTCTAATTTTGTTTATTTATCCTTATAATATAGAAGAAAGTTGGTATTTTTTAGAATAATTTATATTTTTTTTGTAAATCACTTGATATTTTTTATAATTGTATTATAATCATAATTGTAATAATTACAAATTATTAAATCGGGAATTGGACTGTCATTTTTGGCAATTGCATAAAAAAAAGCAATGGTCTATAATGCTTCCAGTTATTATAGTTGAATTTTTCAATGCAAAGAGGTTTTGAAATGAACATGAGAGCTGAATGGGAAGGTTTTAACCCAAAAGGTTTGTGGACAAGCGAAGTCAATGTTCGCGATTTTATTCAGGCTAACTATACTCAGTATAGCGGAGATGAGTCATTCTTGGCTGGACCTACAGCTGCCACAAGCAAGTTGTTCGATGAGCTCCAGAAGTTACAGAAAGCTGAGCATAATAAGAAATGTGTTGGTCTTGACGGAAAGGAAAGATCAGGCGTTCTTGATTTGGATACAGACGTTGTTACTAGCCTTACAGCTCATCAGGCTGGATATATTTGCCCGGAAGGAAAAGAACTTGAGCAGGTTGTAGGTCTTCAGACAGACAAGCCTCTTAAGAGAGCGTTTATGCCTTATGGCGGAATCAGAATGGCTGAGCAGTGTCTTGAAATGTACGGTTACAAGCCAAATCCTGAGCTCCACAGAGTTTTCACAGAATATCATAAAACTCACTCAGACGCTGTATTTGAAGTTTATACTCCAGAAATCAGAAAAGCCCGCAAGGCTCACATTCTTACCGGTTTGCCTGATACTTATGGTCGCGGACGCATTGTAGGAGACTACCGCCGTGTTGCTCTTTACGGTATTGATTATCTCATCCAGTGCAAGGAGCAGGACAAGGCTAACTGCGGAAACGGCACAATGACAGATGATGTTATCCGTCTCCGTGAAGAAATTTCTGAGCAAATTAAGGCTCTCAAGGGAATCAAGGCAATGGCTGCGATTTACGGATATGATATTTCAAATCCTGCAAAGAATGCAAAAGAAGCTTTCCAGTGGCTTTATTTTGGCTACCTTGCCGCAATCAAGACACAGAACGGTGCTGCAATGTCTGTAGGACGCATTTCTACATTCCTTGACTGCTACATTGAGCGCGACTTGAAGAAAGGAATCCTTACAGAAGAAAAAGCACAGGAACTTGTTGACCATATTGTTATGAAGTTCCGCATGGTTCGCTTTGCACGTATTGAATCTTACAACCAGCTTTTCTCTGGCGACCCGATTTGGGCTACATTGGAAGTTGCGGGTCTCGGTCAAGATGGACGCGACATGGTTACAAAGAACGACTACCGCTTCCTCCACACATTGGAGAACATGGGACCAAGCCCGGAGCCAAACATGACAGTTCTCTATTCAAAGAGACTTCCAGAAAACTTCCGCCGCTATGCCGCAAAGATTTCTATTGACACATCTTCAATTCAGTATGAAAACGACGATGTAATGCGCCCAATCTGGGGAGATGACTACTCAATCTGCTGTTGTGTTTCTGCAACTCAGACAGGAAAAGAAATGCAGTTCTTTGGTGCGCGTGCAAACCTTGCAAAAGCACTTCTTTATGCAATCAACGGCGGAAAAGACGAGCCTGCAGGTCTTACACCTGGAGTTCAGGTTGGTCCGGAATTTGCTCCAATCACTTCTGATTATCTTGATTATGATGAAGTTATGCGCAAGTACGATGCTATGCTTGAATGGCTTGCAAGTCTTTATGTAAATACATTGAACGCAATCCATTATATGCACGACAAGTACTACTATGAGGCTGCCGAACTTTCTCTTGAAGACACAAATCTTAAGAGAACATTTGCAACTGGAATCGCAGGATTCAGCCACGTAGTTGACTCACTTTCTGCAATCAAGTATGCAAAGGTAAAAGTAATCCGTGATGAAAGCGGACTTGCAAAGGACTTTGAAATTGAAGGCGACTTCCCACGCTACGGACAGGATGATGACCGCGCGGACGAAATTGCAACATGGCTTCTTAAAACTTTCATGTCAAAGATTGAAAAGAACCACACATACCGCGATGCTGAGCCTACAACTTCTATTCTTACAATTACTTCAAACGTTGTATACGGAAAGGCAACAGGCGCACTTCCAGACGGACGCAAAGCCGGCGAGCCATTCTCTCCTGGAGCTAACCCTTCTTACGGAGCTGAAACAAAAGGTCTTATCAAGTCTTTGAACTCTGTTGCAAAAGTTCCTTACAAATATGCTTTGGACGGAATTTCAAATACACAGACAATCAACCCGAATGCTCTTGGACACGATGAGAATGAGCGCATTTCTAACCTTGTAAACGTTTTGGACGGATACTTTGATCAGGGAGCACACCACTTGAACGTTAACGTGTTTGGAGTTGAAAAACTCAAGGACTGCCAGGCTCATCCTGATAAGCCAGAATATGCAAACTTCACAGTTCGTGTTTCTGGTTATGCAGTTCGCTTTATCAACCTTACAAAGGAACAGCAGGACGATGTTATTGCCCGCACTTGCCACGCAAGCCTCTAATGCTGACTTTTAAGACTGTATAAAAACGGCCGCTTTTGGTTTTCCAAAGGCGGCTTTTTTGTTATATAATGCTTTTTATTTTTTCTTCAAAAACATTTACCAGTTTTCAATCGCATTTCTTGGAATACGGACTTTTATATATGCTTTGCATGCTGAAGTGTCATAAAACTCATTTACTATTTCGTAAGGAAGTTGCGAGTTTGTTGCAGTGTCTGTATGCTGCGTAATATTTTTTATATGCTCGCTTTTTTCATCTGACTGCGATGCCTGTGCAGAAGCAATTGTCTTTGAAGAAATTTCTAAAGACGAAATTGAAGAGAGCTCGCTTAGTGCGTAAATTTTTGCAAGCTGAACGGCAGTTTCTTTGTCGCCCTTTTGTTTCGTTCCGCAGGCATAATAATAATCATTGTCTTTTTTTATTCCAAACTCATACCATTCGGGGATATTTTTATCTGGATAATATATTTCGTATCCTGTTTTTGCAGGTTTCCAAAGCACTGACTGTGCGGTTTCTGTATGAGCTGAAATAGAATTTACAGTGGAGAATATATTCTGATTTTGGCTGCTTCCGTATCCACTGCCTGTTGTCGTTAAGGTTTTCAGGTCAAGTCCTCCTCCAGGTGAAAAAACACCTCTTGATTCAGATTCTATCGATGTGTTTGAACTTACCATTTGTCCCATGGAAATTTTTATTGTCTGGCTGTATCCGTTATAGAATGTTCCGTCGGCGTTTATAACTCCCGTGCCCCCTCCTTTGTAAACACCTTTTGCAACTTCTATTTCTATTTCGCTTCCTGATTTGTCTTTAAGCTTGTATTTTCCATCATAGGAACTGAATAGGGATTCCGCTCCTGTTCCGTGCCAAAGAAGAACGCAATGTTGTGTCAATAGATATGTTGTACTGTTTTCTTCAATTAGCATGCGGAAGTGCATTCTTCCGTCTTTTTCTGCATATCCATTTAGCGAAGGATTGTCTGGGCTTGATAGAGTCAAGTCGTCATTTACTTGTATGATAAAATTTAGTTCAGGCTCAAAGAACTGTGATTCCTTTACGAATACAGCTTGTCCATATCCTTTTCTGTCTATGTTTATGCTGTATTCTATTTCCGGCGAAATGAAGTCGTAGCTTTCCATTGTGCGCTCATAAGTATAGTAATATATTCCGTCCTTAAAAGAATGGTTTAAGGACTGCTCAAGATTATTTGGGGTTGATGTGCATGAAACAAGAAATGTCGCTAAAAAAATAAAACTGAATTTTTTCATAATATTTTCCTTTATTAATATTAAAATTCCATATCCAGCTCGACCGGGCAGTGGTCGCTTCCAAGAATTTCCGTGTGGATTTTCGCGCCGGTCATCTTGTCCTTTATGCTGTCGGAAACGAGGAAATAGTCGATCCGCCAGCCTGTGTTCTTTTCGCGGGCGTGGAATCTGTACGACCACCAGCTGTAGACTCCGGCGGTGTCGGGGTAGAAGTGGCGGAAGCTGTCCGTGAATCCTGACGAAAGCAGCTCTGTCATTTTTCCGCGTTCCTCGTCCGTGAATCCGGCGTTTCGGCGGTTCGTCTTGGGATTCTTGATGTCTATTTCCTCGTGGGCGACGTTCATGTCTCCGCAGACAATCACGCCTTTTTTTTCGGCGAGCGTTTTTAGATACGCGCGGAAGTCGTCTTCCCATTTCATTCTGTATTCAAGGCGGCGAAGCTCGTCCTGTGAATTCGGCGTGTAGACCGTCACAAGAAAAAATTTCTCGTATTCAAGGGTGATTACGCGGCCTTCCGTGTCGTGCTCTGCGATTCCGATTCCGCAGCCTGCGGAAATAGGCTCGTGCTTTGTGAAAACCGCTGTTCCTGAGTAGCCTTTTTTTTCGGCGTAGTTCCAGAACTGATGATAGCCCGGGAGCTCCATCTGAATCTGCCCGGCCTGGAGCTTTGTCTCCTGCAAGCAGAAAAAATCCGCGTCGAGCGAGCCGAACGCCTCCATAAAGTTTTTTCCCATCACGGCGCGAAGTCCGTTCACGTTCCACGAGATGAATTTCATATTCTGTTCCTTTTTTATTTTTTGTAGAATCCGTTTTCACATTTTGAGAATGCGTATCCGCAGATGATTACTTCCGCGTTGTCTGCCAGTTCCTTGATTTTTTCAGTATTCAATTTTCACTTCCTTTATCGGGGCTAGAAATTCTTTTTCATTAAAATGCAAATCTTTCAGAATTGGAATCAGGTCGATGTATTCTTCTGTGAGACCGAGTTTTTTGTAGTCCGCGGTTACAACCAGATAGCCTGAATCCCATTTTTTGACTTCTGTGTATTTTTTCAGCGCGGCTGAGGTTCTGAATCTTATGCTGTGGTTCTTAAAAGTGAATGATGTGTATTTTCCGCAGCTGCTCAGAACCGCATAATCCGGCGTTTTTTCAATATCCTACTGCGCTTATTCAAGTCCGCCTATATGTATGCCGTACAAGGCGCTGTTTTTTTCTTCAGACAGCTCTCATATCCTCTTCGATGGCTTCAATGCGGGCTTTATTTTTCAAATATGCATCAACCTTACGCTGATAACCAAATTTACGGTATGCATAGGAAACACCGAAGAATATGGCTGCAAACACAATGCTGATAGCAAGATAAGCCATTTTTTCGCCGAAGTTGTGACCCGGCAGGAACAGTCCCATAACCCCCACCAACAGCATAAAGCCGCACAGAATCAGGGGAACCAAATTAAGCAGCTTGTTTTTCGTCGGAAAATAAATCGGCTGCGTTCTGTTATAAAGCCTCCAATACTCATCTTCAACGGGGCGCGCCTTTGCGGCAACAGGGCTGTCTGCGTCACGCTGGAACATAAGCTTGACATAGTTTTGAGTAGTAGTGACATTGTAAAGATCGTCACCACGATTTTCCAAATGCGAGTCCCTGCTCAAAACCTCCTGCGTACTTTTCAGCTCCCAGCCAAAAAGCTCATATTTTGCAATAATATCCTGTTCCTCGTCCGGTGCAACGGTTATGCTTTTACTTTCAATTTTTCCCATTTTTAATTTTCCTTTTCATTTGAATTTTAATTATACGCTCATTTTTTCCCTAACGGCGGCGGATACGCCGGAAATGAAATTCAGCAGCAGCCGGTCACGCTGCTTTTGTTTATGAGGAATAGCTATTCAGTACCGAACCGCCCCCTTCCTCTAAAAAACAAAAAAACCGAAAGCAAGGCGCGCTGCGCCTTGCTTTCGGTAATAATTCATTATGAAATTGTAAAAAAAGACCTGACAATGCCCTAAATACTATACCGCTACCGATACGATACGATACGATACGATACGATACGATTATCGCATTGGCGTTTGTCATTGTCAAGTCCTCCTTTCAAATTTTTTTGTGGAGAAGATAACACAGCAAGCTATGTATTATTCTTCAGCGGGAGCTTCCTCTGCGGGAGCTTCCTCTGCGGGAGCTTCCTCTGCGGCTTCCTCCTCTACGGGCGGCTCTACAAGAGCTTTCATAGAGAAGCTTACGCGGTGCTTATCAAAGTCGATGTCGGTAATCTTGACTTCGACCTCCTGACCGACGGAAAGAACATCCTGGGGCTTTGCAATTCTGTTGTGAGAAATCTGGGAGATGTGGATAAGACCGTCAATGCCGGGGATGATGTTCGCAAAAGCGCCGAAGGGAGTCATGCTGACGATTTTAACCTTCGCGGTGGAACCGACGGGATAATCTCTCTTGAGGATTTCCCAGGGGTTGTCCTCTTCCTTTTTATAGCCAAGGCTGATTTTCTTGTTCTCCTTGTCAACGTCCTTTACGAACACCTCAAGGGTGTCGCCGACCTTAACAATGTCGGAGGGGTGTGCAACGCGCAGCCAAGAAAGCTCGGAAACATGAACCATGCCGTCAACGCCGCCGAGGTCAACAAATGCGCCGTAGGAGGTGAGGGATTTGACTTTTCCGGTATAGGTCTGGCCAACTTCGATGGAATCCCAGAATGCAGCCTGTTTTGCCTTTCTTTCTTCGGCAAGAACGCTGCGGATGGAACCGATGGCGCGTTTACGCTGGGGGTTCACTTCAAGAATTCTGAATCTTACATTCTTTTTGAGGAGTCCTTCAAGGGGCTCGTTTCTGGAGGCAGTGGCCTGAGAAGCAGGGATGAAAACAGATACACCATCGGTAACGGCAACGACTCCGCCCTTAACTACCTCTGTAACGATTCCTTCAAAGATTTCGTCAGTTCCGGCTGCGTCCTCTACGCGCTGGAAGTTCTTTTCGGCATCGACCTTTTTCTTGGAAAGGACCATAGTGCCTTCGGCGTCATTAACCTTGATAACTTTAAGGGTGATGACGTCGCCTACTTTGACGATATCAGCAGGCTTTACATTGGGGTCGTCGGTAAGTTCTTCCGCAGAAACGAATCCGGTGTGTTTGCTGCCGACGCTGACGACGATTTCGTTGTCTTTAACTACCATAACGGTGGCTTCGACCTTATCGCCGTTTCTGACGTACTTGGATTCTTCGTCTCTGAAGGACTGCTCAAGCATTTCCCCAAAGTTGTTTTCTTCTACTCTGTTTTCACTCATGGTTTGTAGTACCTCCTTAATTATGCCGGCTGGGGTAGATGCACCGGCAGTGATGCCCATTACCTCGCAATGTTTATAATATTCCGGCTTTAGCTCCGATGGACACTCTATCAAAACAGCCGGGCAATTCGCGGCGCAGGTTTCCAAAAGCCTTGCGGTATTGGAGCTGTTTTTTCCGCCGATTACGAGCATTTTGTCGCACTCTTTGGAAAGTTCTGCCGCTTCCCTTTGTTTAGTATAAGCATCATAACATATTGTATCAAATATCAGCAGATTTGTATATACCCTTTTCGCAAATTTTTCACATTTTTCCCACTCTGCCCGCAGAAACGTGGTTTGAGACAGCAAAGTGTAGCAATTTGCACAAAGGTTATTTTCATTTTCAGTCAATTTTTCCAGTTCACTCAAATTTCGCACTACGCGAACGTCGCCCTTTGCGTGGCCGATGATGCCCTTGACCTCCGCATGACCGGGGTTTCCGGTGAGGATTACAACATCTCCCGCGGCGGTTCGTTCCGCCACGATTTTGTGAATTCTGGCGACGAAGGGACAGGTGGCATCCTCGTAGGGAATGCCCTTTTCTTCAAGCTTTTCTATGACGGAAAGGGGAACTCCGTGGGAGCGCAAAATCACCGTTGCGCCCTTGGGACATTCGTCTATATTCTCTATGGGAAGCACCCCTCTGCGGCGGAGACTTTCCACCACGGTGGGGTTATGTATAATTTCACCAAGGGTGACTGCGGGTATTCCTTTTTCGGCGTAGCTTTCCGCTATTCCTACGGCGCGTTTCACACCGAAGCAGAAGCCCGCGGACTTTGCGACCTTTATCTGCATTTTGCCTCCGTAACAAGCCGTTTTACGGCGTCTATGCTCTCGGCGAGGGTCATATTCGTGTTATCCATAAGCACCGCGTCCTCCGCCTTTGCGAGGGGGGCTGCCGCGCGGCTGCTGTCGCGCCTGTCCCTTTCGTTTATCTCCGCCAGAACCTCATCAAAGCCGGCGGAAATTCCCTTTTCCCGAAGCTGATTTACTCTGCGGGCAGCTCTTGCCTCCGGCGCCGCGGTGAGGAAAATTTTAACCTCCGCATCCGGCAAAATCGCCGTGCCTATGTCCCTGCCGTCCATAATCACGCTGTTCTTCTCCGCAATATCCCTTTGTGTGTGGTAGAGGAACGCTCTCACCTGCGGTATGGCGGAAACCGCAGACGCCGCGGCAGAGACCTCCTCGGTGCGTATCAAATCGGAGACATCCTCTCCGTTCAGAAAAACCCGCTGTTCGCCGTCAATGAAGCGCAGCTCCTCGGTGATATTTTTCAGCAGCGGGATAACCTCCCCGCCGCTGTGAGGGTCAACTCCCTGCCGCAGAGCAAAAAGCCCTATGGTGCGGTAGAGTGCGCCGGTATCCACGTAGATAAAGCCCAAATCCTTTGCCGCAGCCCTTGCCACGGCGCTTTTGCCCGCTCCGGCAGGGCCGTCTATTGCAACTTTCATAAGTGAACTTCCTTTCTGAAATACGGCGGCAAGCCGCCTTATTTCAGTTATATTTTTCGCCTGCGGCGAAAAGTTATGTCGCCGTTTCACGGCGGTTATATCC
>OQWM01001768.1_pt1 | contig 14826 bp, 11 predicted proteins | sample 1691531 | NCBI WGS metagenome assembly OQWM01 (sample SAMN03418257, study PRJEB22391) | human gut metagenome | biome: human-gut; feature: organic feature; material: feces | host: Homo sapiens | place: Tanzania | collected 2013-01
ACGACCTGCTGCTTCTGTCCGCCGGCAGTGAAAGGCTCCGCCGGTGGGACGGACCAGGCCCATGATGATCTTGGCCAGAGTGGTCTTGCCGCCGCCGTTGGGGCCGGTGAACACCACCAGCTTATGATCGGGGATGGTCAGGTCAATGTGGTTGAGGATGTCTGTTTCACCCTCCGGCGTGGAGACACGATAGCAGATGTCTTTCAGCTCTAACATGAAAAAATTCCTCCTTTTGAGGTTTTCTCGGGGATACTATACCAATTTTTACCGCAAAATGGATGTGATAATTGCAACAAAATACGAAAATCGACAAATTGGTTTCATTATTATAACAGACTGTGCAGGGAAAAGCAATGGACGCAGGGGGGATTTTACCTATTTTTCCCGGAGGGAGAGGGATTTATGAGAGGAGAGGGAGGCGGTTTTGGGGACGGCGGCGCGGATGGTGCTACACGCGGAGACGGTGACGGCGTATTTGAGATGCCGGAGCTTTCTGGCAGGCGCTCCTTTTCTATACTTTTTATTCGTCCCAATAGCCCACGGATTCTAGAAACGCAAGCACATCGGCCTTGTCCTCCTGCGTGGTAAAAACATAGAGCAGCATCTGCCCAATGCAGATCTTCGCCGAAAAATTCGTGGGGGTGTCAACGGCATAGACCTGACGGGAAAGGGCATTGCTCTCCGTCACCTCGCCCGTAATCGGGAGGGTCATGCCGGCATATAAGCGGCGGCAGCTGTCTGCGGAATCCATCTTGCATAGATCCAGCCGCAGGGAGCTCTCGTACACGGACACGGAGCGGCTCAGCAGGGAACCGACGCCCCAGCTCTCGCGGAGATCCTCCGTGGAGTCTGCGGCGGCGTACCCGGCAGACACGGCGGCATTGCGAAACTCGTCCGGGCTTGCGATATTTGATGTGAGGAAAAATTTCACGAACAGGACAACGACGATGAACGCAAGCAGCCAAGCCGCAAGCCGGAGAACCCACTGCTTTGCCGGGATCTTTGCAATGGCCGATGAATCAAACCCTGTGTCGGTTTCCGGAACCGATTCCTTCGGCTTCTCTGTGCGTCCCTTTTGCAGAAACTCACGAACCAGACCGATTACTCCCGAGAGGTAACCCCCCACCGCCGCAATGGCCGTTCCCAAAACCAGAAGAACCACCAGATCACGGGTATGGGGAGAGAGGGTGGTCGTGCTCTCCTCCGGCGCCTCCGGGTCGTATTTCACGGTGATGACATCCCCCACCAAACGGGGCGATGACAGCTGTCCCGATTTGCCGGTATAGTTTTCCCCATTCACTGTATACTCGTATACGAGGGTGTAATAGGTACTGCTTCTGTTACCGCTCCCGTGGGAGCGGACGACATGGCTGGAGACATCCGTGACCGTTGCCTGCGTGGTGAGCCAGTCGTTCTGACGGGATTGTTCGGCATAGTCCTTGATCCCGTTCACGATCAGGTAGATGCCTACGATCATCAGCACATAGCCTATGAATCGAAAACGAGCGAAAAATGTTTTGTATTGTTTCCACATCTTTATGATCTCCTGCTCCATGCCGTCATTTATATATAAAATAAGTGTAACCGATTTCCGGAAAAATGTAAAGCATTTCGGGGCGGATGCATACACTGTACGGAAAACGGAAAGGGGGATGCGGTATGGATACGGAACAGACCGTGGAGCAGAAAAGGGCCATTTGGCAGAGGGTGAACCCTACCTTGCAGCCTTACCCGGCGGAGGCGGACGCGGTGAATGTGTGCTGCATGGGGGTGAACGCCCGGGAGGATGTGGAGGTCATACAGGGCTTTATTGAGGAGGAGCTGGCTGAGGTTCTGGGCGGCGTTGTTGGCGGCTCTCGTGCCACCATCGACTCCGGCTGGCTGTCTGCCGACCATCAGGTTGGTCAGACCGGCAAGACCGTCCATCCCAAGGTGTACGTTGCTCTGGGTATCTCCGGCGCCATCCAGCACAAGGCTGGTATGCAGGATTCCGAGTGCATCATCGCCGTCAACAAGAACGACACCGCTCCCATCTTCGAGATCGCTGACTACGGCATCTGCGGCGACCTGTTCAAGGTCACTCCCATGCTGATCGAGGCTATCAAGGCTGCCAAGGCCGCGAAGTAAGAGTTTCCTAAACGCAAGAGCCTCCGCCAAACGGCGGAGGCTTTTTTATGTGATGCCCTCTTGGTTTATAATGTAAGCGGTTACATAAAACGCAGCTGAAAAGGACTTTTACATGGCACGCGCCTTCAGTATTCTTCGCCAGTATTCGCGGTCATTTGGTTATGTGCCAAAAGCAAAAGCCGTGCGGTCGCAAGTCGTATTGTCCATTTTATACAAAGTGAGCAGGGTTCTTTTTGCATCAAATGTAGAAAAAGCACATTCTTCATTGACGCATTTGGAAATATGTGGTATTACATTGTCAATGTAAGCGGTTGCGCATATGTGTTCATTGTTTACACTGCCATAAGTTGAAGTGTTTACACAGCGTCTGACCGGATGCCGCCTGTCCATGCTAAACTGCGAACCGCCTACATAGAAATGGATTGCGGGCCCGGATAGAAGTCAGGACAACTGGTGCTATGAGTTGGTCCGCAGCTTGTTTCCCGCAAAGAGGAACTGTCCAAGGTTCCCGCAAAGCCGTGTTTTCTCTTCCGCAGTGCGGAATGGAAATAAATAATGGATGAGAAGGAGAAACGATTTATGAAGAAATCCACTAAGCGCCTGTTCGCCGCTGTGCTGGCAGCTGCCAGCCTGCTTGCTCTCACCGCCTGCGGCGGCAAGACCGAGGAACCCAAAACCGATGACAGCGCACAGACCGAGCAGCCCGCCGAATCCTCCGGCAGCAAGGAACTCTCCGTTTACACCGCCTTCCCCGAAAGCGAAGTCATCTACTATTTCAACAAGTTTGAAGAAGAGACCGGCATCAAAGTCAACTATGTCCGCCTCTCCGCCGGCGAAATGCTGACCCGTGTGGAGGCCGAGAAGGACAATCCCCAAGCAACGCTGATGTTCGGCGGCTCTACGGATAACTACATCGCCGCCGTGGATAAGGGCCTGCTGGAAGCCTATCAGTCCCCCAACCTGGACAAGACCCCCGATACTTATCTGGACCCCACCGGTACCTGGAACCCCATCTATGTGGGCTGCATCGCTTTTGCCTGCAACTCTGACTGGTTCAAGGAAAAGGGTCTGGAATATCCCACGAGCTGGGAAGACCTGCTGAAGCCTGAGTTCAAGGGTGAGATCATCATGGCCCACCCCGCCACCTCCGGCACCGCTTACACCGTTCTGGCCACCCTCGTCCAGCTCAAGGGCGACGATCAGGTCTGGGACTACCTGGAGAAGCTGAACACCAACATGAGTCAGTACACCAAGTCCGGCTCCGCCGCTCCCAATGCCGTGGCCATCGGTGAGGCCGCCATCGCCCTCACCTTCTCTCATGACGCCCTGCAGCTGACTCCCGAGGGCTATCACATTGAGCTGAGCTTCCCCACCGACGGCACCGGTTATGAGGTGGGCGCCATGGCCCTCATCAAGGGCGGCAAGGCCGACGAGCAGGAGAACGCCAAGAAGTTCATCGACTGGATGACCTCCGAGGCCGGTCAGGGCTGCTACGCCGAAAACGACTCCTTCCGCGTTCCCACCAACCCCGCCGCTCCTGTGGCCGACGGTCTGGTGACGCTGGATGAGGTTCCCGTGATTGATTATGACGCCGTTTGGGCTGCCAGCGTCAAGAGCGAGTACTGCGAGCAGTTCGAGAATAAGATCGCCACCAAGCCCGAGGGCTGATCCCAATAGATTTCTGATTGATTTCCCGCAAACGGGCCTCCTCCCCCAAGGGGAGGGGGCCCGCATACCAAGGCAGAGAAGGCGGAACTCCCTTGCGCAGCTTTCCCGCCGCTTTTGACACTCTCACTCAGGAGGAACGCTCATGGCAAATGCCACTACCCGCGCAAAGCGCCTCAATGAAACGAAGATGATCCTGCGCCAGCCCCTGCTGCTGATTGCCATCATCCTCTCGTTCGCGCTGTTGCTGCTGTTCGTCATCTATCCTCTGGCCAAAACGCTGATCTACAGCCTTACCGACGAGACCGGCGCGTTCTCTCTGGCCAATCTCATCACCATCCTGCAAACGCCCCGGTACGGCAAGGTCTTCGGCCGCACCATGGCGCTAGGCCTGATTGTGGCCTTCATCGCCACCTTTATTGGTTACATCTTCGCCTATACTGTCACCCGCGTCAACGTGCCCTGCAAGGGCTTTTTAAAGACCATGGCCACGCTGCCCATCCTCTCCCCGCCCTTCGTGCTGTCCCTGTCCATTATCTTCCTCTTCGGCAAGCAGGGTCTGATCTCCAAGAACCTGCTTGGCATCACCGGCAGCAGCGTATACGGCCTCAAGAGCCTGATCGTGGTTCAGGTGATGAGCTTCTTCCCCATCGCCTACCTGACCCTCTCCGGCATTCTGGCCTCCATCGACGCCTCTGTAGAGGATGCCGCCTGCAACATGGGCGCCGGACGCTGGAAAACCTTCTGGACGGTTACCTTCCCCCTGTCCCTCCCCGGCATCATCTCCGGCGCGCTGCTGGTGTTCATCCAGTCTCTGGAGGACTTCTCCAACCCGGCTACCATCGGCGGCGACTACACCACCCTCTCCATTGAGGTCTACAACATTATCACCGGCAGCTATGATATGCGAAAGGGCTCCGTGCTGGCGCTGCTGTTGCTTCTGCCCGCAGTCATCGCGTATCTTCTCAATAAATACTGGGTCAACAAAAAGAGCTTTGTCACAGTCACCGGCAAGCCCACCCAGGCCCGGAAGCTCATTGAGGAACCCCACATCAAGTGGCCCCTGTTTGCTTTCTGCCTAATCGTTTCCGCCATCATCATTCTGTTCTACGGCACGGTGATTTTTGCCTCCTTTGTCCGCACCTGGGGCGTGGACTTCTCCCTGACGCTGGATCAGTACCGCAAGGCGCTCCAGTACGGCTGGGACAGCCTGAAGAACTCTATGACGCTGGGCCTGATCTCCGCTGTCATCGGCGGCCTGCTGGGCATGGTCATCGCCTATATCACCGCCAAGCGGAACTACTACGGCAAGCGGTTCATCGAGGTCGCCTCCGTCCTGATGTTCGCTGTTCCCGGCACCGTGCTGGGCATCAGCTACATCCTGGGCTTCAACTCCAAGCCGCTGGCCCTCACCGGCACCGGATTGATCCTGGTGATCGTGTTCACCTTCCGGAATATGCCGGTAGCCATCGAGTCCGGCACCACCACCCTGCTGCAGATCGACAATTCCATTGAAGAGGCCTCTACCATTCTGGGCGCCGACACCGGCTATTCCTTCCGCCGCATTACGCTGCCCATGCTGAAAAGCGCCTTCTTCTCCGGCATTGTCTACTCCTTCACCAAGGCCATCACTGCCGTCAGCGCGGTGATCTTCCTGGTCTCTCCCCGGTGGAAGCTGGTCACCAGCAACATCTACTCCCTGTTTGACCTGGCGAAATACGGGCAGGCAGCTGCCTTTGTCACGATGATGGTAGGCATTCTGCTGGTGTTTATCGGCCTGTTCAACACCGTCATCAACCTTCTGCTGGCGCCCCGTTCCAAGGTGCCTCAGGCTAAATCGAAAACGGAGGAATCAAAATGAGCCAAGAGAAGAACGAGAAGCTGGGCTTCAGCAAGAAGAGTTCCGGCGTAGTCCTGAAGGACGTGACCAAAATTTTCCAGCAGCCCGATACCGGCAAGGACTTCGTGGCTGTGGACCATATCAACCTTGAGATCAAGGACGGCGAGATGGTGACGCTGCTGGGCCCCTCCGGCTGCGGCAAGACCACCACCCTGCGGATGATCTCCGGTTTTGAGTATCCCACCAGTGGCAACGTGTTCATCGGAGACCGGGACGTAGCCAAGATCCCCCCCAACAAGCGGGGCATCTCCATGGTGTTCCAGTCCTACGCCCTGTTCCCCCACCTGAACATCTGGGAGAACATTGCCTACGGTCTGCGTGTGGCCAAGATCCCTCAGGATGAGATCATCCGCCGCACCAATGACGTAGTGGAGCTGATGCAGCTCAAGGGCATGGAGAAGCGGTTCCCCAACCAGCTCTCCGGCGGCCAGCAGCAGCGTGTGGCGTTGGCCCGTGCCGTGGTCATCGAGCCTTCCGTGCTGCTGTTTGACGAACCCCTGTCCAACTTGGACGCCAAGCTCCGCGAGAGCATGCGGGACGAGCTCCGTGCCCTCCAGCAGCGGCTGGGGATCACCTCCCTGTACGTCACCCATGACCAGTCCGAGGCCATGGCCATCTCCGACAAGGTGGTCATCATGAAGGATGGCGTCATCTGCCAGCAGGGCACTCCTCAGGAGATCTACGAGCAGCCCGCCAGCCGCTTTGTGGCAAACTTCATCGGCAAGGCCAACTTCATCGACGGCATCTTCAAAGGCCGTGACGGCGAGGCCGCGCTGGTGGAGATCGGCGGAAAGACCTTCTCCATCCCCGCCCCCGGCAAGATGGAGGGTGTGGAAGTGGACGGTGCCTGCTGCCTGACGGTCCGCCCCGAATCCTTCCTGCTTACCAAGGATGCCGGTGCTCTCCCCGGTACCGTTTCCCGTGCCACCTATTACGGTGCCAAGATCGAGTACGAGGTCATGCTGGGTGAGCAGCCCATCATCGTGGAGGTCTACAACCCCCAGCTGACGGAGCGTTTCAGCGTGGGCGATACCGTCACCATGAGCCTGATCGAGGGCTGCGTCCGGGTCCTGAAGTGATCTGAATGACAGCAACGCAAGCATCATAATGATAAAAAGGACACTGGCTTGTATAACAAGCCAGTGTCCTTTTTTGTTACTATTTTGCTGACATTTTCAATTTTTCCGCGTTTCACAGCTTTTCCATGTGCTTCCCGGTGCTGCTTTTTTCAATTGGCAATCCGGTCAGGCAGCGGCGCAGCATATCGTAGGCGTGGTTGGCAGCCAGATCCTGTATCCGATCCCGGCGGCGCTGGCCCAACTCCAGCTTCCAGCACCACGTCCCATCGGGGGACGCCAGACCCACATACACCAGTCCCACCGGGTTGTTGCGCTCGTCCGGGTCAGGGCCAGCCACGCCGGTGACGGACAGGCCAATGTCAGCTCCGGTGATCCGCCGGGCATTTTCCGCCATGGACCGTGCACATTCCTCTGACACGGCGCCGTATTGGTCCAGAAGCGTCTGTGGCACCCCCAGCACCTCCGCCTTTACGCTGGTCCAGTAGCTCACCACGCCGCCCCGATACACACTGGAGGCCCCGGACAGGGCCGTGATCCGGGCGGCTATCTGGCCGCCGGTGCAGCTTTCCGCCGTGGCGAAGGTCCAGCCCTTTTCCTTCAGGTGTGTCATGCAGACGGTTTCCAGATTAGGGACATCCACGCCGTACACCACGTCTCCCAAATAATCCGTCACCTCTTTCACCACCGGGGCCAGCATGGCCTCCGCCGCCGCTGCGCTGTCCGCCTTGGCGGTAGCGCGGAGCCGGACCTCGCTGGGCTTGGCGTAGGTGGCGAGGGATGGATTTTCCATCCGGGATATCCGCTCCCGCATCAGATCCTCCATAGGGCTTTCCCCAAGGCCGAAGGTCATAATATCGTGGGAAACGATGACCTCCTTGGAAAGTCCCCGCAGATAGGGGACCGCCCAGTTTTGCAGCATGGTCCGCATTTCAAAGGGCGGACCGGGCAGCATCAGCACATACACGCCCTCTGCTTCAAAGGCGCAGCCGGGGGCGGTGCCCACCGGATTGTCGAAGATCACGCAATCGGCGGGAAACTCCGCTTGCTGACGGTTATTTTCCGGCATGACCAGGTGGACGTTCCGGGCAAAATAAGTCCGAATATGCTCTAAAACCTCCTCCCGCAGGACCAGCGGCTTGCCGAAGGTCTCGCAGACGGTCTGCTTGGTAAGATCGTCATAGGTGGGGCCAAGGCCGCCGGTGGTAAGGATGACGTCCGCCCGCTTCCGGGCGATCTCCAGCGCCTCCCGCAGCCGTTCCGGGTTGTCCCCTACCACGGTATGCCAGAACACATTGACACCAACAGCAGACAGCGCCCGTGAGATCTCGCTGGCGTTGGTGTTGGTGATATTTCCAAGAAGCAGTTCCGTGCCAACAGCAATGATCTCAGCGGTATGTGACATAAAACGCCTTCCTTCTATCAGGGTTTTACCCGAACCCAGGTCTCGCCCTCCAGGGCCTTGGCCACCAGGCCGTCAATATCCAGAACGGATTCCGCCTGCACCACATCCTCCAGCACCGGCCGGGTGGCGGGGTGGCGGGGGGTAAAGACCGTGCAGCAGTCCTCATAGGGCAGAATGGAGGTCTCGTAGGTGCCGATCTCCCTGGCCATGCGGATGATCTCCACCTTGTCGGTGCCGATGAGGGGCCGCAGAACGGGCATTTTCGTCACGTCCTCCGTGACACCCAGGGCCTTGATGGTCTGGCTGGCCACCTGACCCAGAGATTCGCCGGTAACCAGCGCAGAGGCGTGGGACTTCCGGGCCACAGCCTCTGCCAGCCGCATCATAAACCGGCGCATGATGAGGGTAAAGTATTCCTCGGGGCACTGGCGGCGGATCTCCTCCTGAATTTCCGTGAAGGGGATGATGTGGACGATCATCCGGCCGCAGTACACCGTCAGCAGCCGGGCCAGCTCCAGCACCTTGTCCAGCGCCTGCTGGGAGGTATACGGGGGAGAAACAAAGTGCACCATTTCCAGCTCCACGCCCCGGCGGGCAATCATATAGGAGGAAACGGGGCTGTCCAGACCGCCGGAAAGCAGGCTCACCGCCCGGTCGCCCATGCCGATGGGCAGGCCGCCGGCGCCGGGGACAGAGGGCGTGTGGATATAGGCGTACTTCTCCCGGATCTCCACATAAACCGTAAGATCAGGATGGTGCATATCCGCTTTCACGTTGAAGAACTGCCCCAGCTCGCCGCCTACATACTGGGAGATCTGGATGGAGTTCATGGGGAACTGCTTGTCCGCCCGGCGGCTCTCCACCTTGAAGGTTCTTGCCTTGGCAAATTCATCCGCCAGGTAGGTCTTGGCGGTCTCCACGATGGCATCCATCTCCTTGGCACAGGGGACGGCGCGGGCCACCGTCACGATGCCGAACACCTGACGGGCGGCCTTGAAGGCGGCCTCCATGTCGCAGTCCTCGGTCTGAGGCTCCACATAGATGGTGCTCTGGCGAATGTAGATCTGGAAACTGCCGCATGGCTTCATCCGGCGGCGGACATTGCTCACCAGCTTATCCTCAAAGCTGCGGCGGTTCAGGCCCTTCAGCACCACCTCGCCCAGCTTCAAAAGCAGGATCTCGTTGTTGTTCATAATCAATCCTCCGTAAGAGTTCATAAAGCGCATATAGGATACCACATTTTTTTGTCCAGCGAAAGAGGTGGTTACGGTTTTTCCCTGTTTTTTAGGCGGAATTTCTGTCGGTTTTCTCCTCAGATTTGACGAAAGAGCCGCTGTCTGCTACAATAAGTGGGAGTTTTTCCCAAAACCGTCTAATAAAGCAAAAAAACGGATACCCTTTTCATAAGGAGGCAGATAGATGAAACGAACGATTTTGAAAAAACTGACCGCCTGCCTGTGCCTGTGCGCGGTGCTGAGCGGGGCGCTTACCGTTCCCGCCGGGGCGGCTTCCTTTCAGGATGTGCCGTCCAACCACTGGGCGGCAACCGCCATCGACCGCTGCGCGGCTCAGGGATGGTTTCAGGGCAAGACCGCCGATACCTTCGGCGTGGGCCAGCCCATGACCCGGGCGGGCTTCGCCGTGGCACTCAGCCGTTTTTTCGGCTGGCAGAGCGGTGAGACCTACTACCGGATCTTTTCGGATGTGCCTCAGGGCGCCTGGTATGAGCCGGCCCTCCGGGCCTGCTATGAGCACGGGGCAGTCACCCGTCAGACCGGCGATTTCCGTCCCGGCGATCCCATCACCCGGGAGGAATTGGCAGTCATGCTGATCCGGGCCTTGGGCTACGGGCCCATCGCCGGCCTTGCGGAAGATGACCCGCTTCCCTTCCGGGACGTGACCACCAACAAGGGGCATATCGCTATGGCCTACGAGCTGGGTCTGGTCAGCGGTATGGGGAATGATCTGTTCGTGCCGGATCGGTACGCCACCCGGGAACAGGCTGCTGTCATGCTCAGCCGCCTGTATGACAAACTGCACCCTGCTCAGACCGCAAACGAGGCCATGGTCCTTCTCCGCTCCGGCGAGGAAGCAGAGGACCTTTCCGGATATCAGACCGTCATACTCATGGCAGGAACGCTGACCGGCGGTCAGAACCCCCGGCTGGCTTTGAGTGTCAGCAATACGCAGAAACAGGTCATGGAAACAGCAACCGCCTCCGGCCAGACGGTCCTGCTGGGTATTTCCGGTCAGTCCGGCGTTCTGAAGAGCACCGCCGCCGCAGCCACGGCAGTTGCCGAAGCATTGACCGACAGCAGCTATGACGGCGTTTATCTGAACATCACCCCGTCTGCCGAAAATGGCAACGCCCTGGCTGCCTTTGTACAGGCGCTCCGGGCCGCTGTGCCGGAGAAAAAGCTGTATGTGGCGGCAAGCGCCCCGGCCCGCAGGGAAGCAATTCCGGACTATCAGGCCCTCGGAAAGGCCGCAGACCGGATCGTGCTGCAGGTGTCCGGACATGAGGACACGGACGGCGCTGTTCCCGTCTATGCCATGGAACCTTTGGAGACCGTCTACTACGCGCTCAGCGCTCTGAATGACCAGATCTCCGGCGAGAAGCTCGCCCTGCTTTTGACGGCGGAGGGCCACGGCCGGAAGGGTACCGGAAAACCCACCGCCTTCAGCGGGGACGCTGTGTCCGCACTGGAAGCCCAAGGCCACGCCTACTATTCTGACCGCTACGCCTGCGCCTATCTGGAGACAAAGGATACGGTGGTCTGGTATCTCAACGAAAAGGCGCTGGAAGCCCGCCAGCAGCTGCTGCGCTGCTTCGGCGTATCCTCCTGCTGTCTCTCCACCCCCAACGGTACTTTACACGCCCAAGAAAGCTGAGCTTTCAAATCCGGACAGCAAAAACCGCCTTGCTGAGAAGCAAGGCGGTTTTCTTTTATTCAATTACAGGTACTTCCGCATACCATCGGTAGCAGTTTCCACGTCGCCGCTGATGGTGACGGTGAACTTGATGTTGTTCCGCTCGCCGAATACATCCAGCCAGTTGAGGAACTTCTCAGTCTCCGCATCCACATCGGCGCCCACGGTCTTGCACAGGTTGTCGATGAACACCTGAGAAATATCATAGTTGCCGGCATACAGACCGCTGATAAAGCCACGGAATACCTCATAGCTGTGCAGATCGTATTCCTGCGCGTCAATCAGGCGGATGTTGTAGTGAATATTGTAGGACATATCACGCTTCGGCTCAATGCAGACCACATTGCCGGCCTCATCCTTCGCGGCAGCGTTGATGAGTTCGATGAGCTGCTTGGTTTTGCCGGAACCCTTGACGCCCATAATCAGTCTAACCATAATAGATCACTCCTGTCATAGTTCGTCTCCGTAATAAACGGGACCTTTCGTAGTCATAGCATACCATAAAGAATGGAAAAAGACAATCCCAAAAAGTAACTTCAAAATTTGTTTATAAACACGGCAGAGCAATGTATACTCTGCCGTGTTTTTTTGCATATTCCGCTTTTCGTATTCCGCTTTCCTCAACGCTTTTCGGTCAGCTTGGCTTCCAGTTCTGCCTTACGATCCTCGTAGCCGGGCTTGCCGAGGAGGGCAAACATATTTTTCTTATACGCCTCCACACCGGGCTGGTCGAAGGGATTCACGTCCAGCAGATAGCCGGACAAGCCGCAGGCATACTCAAAGAAGTAGATGAGCCGGCCCAGCTCACGGGGGCCCTTACCGCCCACATTCACAATGACGTTGGGTACGCCGCCCTGACTGTGGGCCAAGAGCGTTCCCTCCGTGGCCCGGTCCCGGATGTGGTCCATAGACGCGCCCGCCAGGAAGTTCAGCCCATCGCCGTCCGTCTCATCCCGAGGAACGGCGAGCTGTCGGTCAGAGGCGCCCAGTCGCACGATCGTCTCGAAGAGGATCCGGCGGCCCTCCTGAATATACTGCCCCATGGAGTGCAGGTCTGCGGTAAACTCCACACTGGCGGGGAACAGGCCCTTGCCGTCCTTTCCCTCGCTCTCGCCGTAGAGCTGCTTCCACCACTCCGTCATAAACCGGAAGGCTGGATCGTAGCAGCCCAGAATTTCAATGGCGTACCCGGCCCGGTACAGCTCATACCGCAGAGCGGCATACTGCCATGCGGGACTATCGTAGGAGCCGTCGGCACAGACGTTCATCATCTCAGCCGCGCCCTCCATCAGGGCCTCCACATCCACGCCGGTAACGGCGATAGGCAGCAGGCCCACGGCGGTAAGGACGGAATAGCGGCCGCCGATGTCATCCGGCACCACAAAGGTCTCCCAGCCCTCGGCGTCCGCCAGAGATTTCAGCGCACCCCGGGCCTTATCGGTGGTGGCGTAGATGCGCTTGCCGGCTTCCTCCTTGCCGTATTTCTCCTCCAGCAGCTCCCGGAAGAAGCGGAAGGCCACGGCAGGCTCCGTGGTGGTGCCGGATTTGGAGATGATATTCACGGAGAAATCCACATTCCGCACCAGATCCAGTACCTCGCTCAGTGCGTCGCCGGAGAGACCGTTGCCCACAAAGTACACGTTGGGCGTCTCTTTCTTTTTCAGATTATAATTAGGGGAGCACAGGCAGTCGATCACGCCGCGGGCTCCCAGATAGCTGCCGCCGATGCCGATGACCACCAATGCCTGAGAATCGCTTTGGATCTTCTTGGCGGCAGCCTGGATTCGGGCAAATTCTTCCCGGTCATACGCCTGAGGCAGATGCACCCAACCGGTGAATTCTCCGCCCAGGCCGGTGCCGGTCTGGAGCTTTTCATGGGCCTTTTTCAAACGGGGCAGCAGTGCCTCCTCGTAAGGCTTCGGTAAAAATGTATACAGATCAAACAACTGAACATCCAGCATGTGATTCACCCTCATGTATCAAATTTCAGTCAGAGGGCACATTTCCCCTCTGTTTGTCCAGTATAGCATTTTTCCCCGGGTACGGCAAGAGAAAAAGGGCGGTGCGAGATCCGTTCACTCAACCAGACAGGCGATCCGCAGCACCCGTGGCAGCATTTGGCGGAAGGTGATCCGTGGAACTTCTTCTCCCGCCAGCAGGGGCAGCTCCGCCAGAACCTCTTCCCCGGAGGTGACGGTCAGCGTCCCCAGCCGATCTCCCACCGCCACCGGAGCCTGTACGGAGGGTTCCAGCGTCACGGACTGGCCCAGCTCCCCCATCTTGGCCTTCTTCAACAGCAGTTGATTTCCCTCCCCAAGAATCGGCTGGACCGTGGCCTGCGTCCCCAGCGTCACCGGCACCGGCGGCAGCGGTTCGTCGGGGATAACGGTTTTCAGAGCGTAGGAGGCAAAGCCGTAATTCAACAGCGTCTGCGCGTCCGCGAACCGCTCCGGAGAGGTCTTTCCCTTGAGAATGACGGCGATCAGTTCCATGCCCTCCCGCTCCGCCGTGGCGGAAATACAGTACCCGGCAGCGTTGGTGGAGCCGGTTTTCAGACCGGTAGTGCCGTCATAAAATCGCACCAGCTTGTTGGTATTGACCAACGAGGATGCCCCATCCCGAAGGGTGTCCATCCAGACCGTTGTGTATCTTCGGATATCCGGATGATGCAGCATCAGTTCCCGGCTCATCAAAGCAATGTCATAGGCAGAGGTGACGTGGCCCTCCGCCGGCAGACCGCAGGCGTTTTTGAAAGTAGTGTCATTCATCCCCAGTTCTGCCGCCCGCCGGTTCATCCGCTCCACGAAGGCTTCCTCGCTGCCGGCCAGATGCTCTGCCAGCGCCACGGCGCAGTCATTGGCGGATACCACGCACACGGCCTTCAGCATCTCGTCTACGGTCAGCCGTTCCCCCTCCTTCAGCCAGATCTGACTGCCGCCCATGGAGCAGGCGTGAGGTGAGGCGGTAACGGTGTCCTCATAGCGCAGTGTCCCGCCGTCAATAGCCTCCATAGTCAGCAGCAGCGTCATAATTTTAGTGACGCTGGCCGGTTCCAGCTTTTCGTGCTCGTTTTTGGCGAACAGCACGGTCCCTGTCTCCTTTTCCATCAGCACTGCCGAGGGCGCGGACACCTCCACAGCCCGGGCGCTGACGCTCAGCAGCAATACGGCGCCCATCAGCGCCAGGATTTTTTTCATGATGACCTCCCCTTTCTGATCGGTGCATTATATGAGTGTGCAAAGGCGTTCATGCCGCCACCATTTGACCCTCGGAGATCCTTCTAACTTTTTCAGAAGACCCGCCATTTTTCGTGTTGCAAAATAAAGAAAGGTCTGCTATAATACAATACGTTCCTGCGGCTGTAGTTCATCGGTAGAACGGCAGCTTCCCAAGCTGCATAGGTGGGTTCGACTCCCATCAGCCGCTCCAGATTGAAATGCCGTGGCATTTCGCGGCATTTCAATTTTCTTTCCTTATTTTAAAGTTTCCTCTTGACAAGTTCCCCGGGAGTATGGTATCCTAATATTTGCCGATAAGCTGCCGGTGTGGTGGAATGGTAGACACAGGAGACTTAAAATCTCCCGGTAGCAATACTGTACCGGTTCGAGTCCGGTCACCGGCACCAAAAATAAATATCGCGGAGTAGAGCAGTTGGTAGCTCGTCGGGCTCATAACCCGGAGGTCGCAGGTTCGAGTCCTGTCTCCGCAACCAGAAAGTCCTG
>OQWM01001774.1_pt1 | contig 14808 bp, 13 predicted proteins | sample 1691531 | NCBI WGS metagenome assembly OQWM01 (sample SAMN03418257, study PRJEB22391) | human gut metagenome | biome: human-gut; feature: organic feature; material: feces | host: Homo sapiens | place: Tanzania | collected 2013-01
TTCCACTTCTCCTACCAGCGGTATCTGGAAAACTGCATTCGTTCCACCTTCGGCCTGGAGGGCACGCCCATCATCCTGTCCATCCGGGAAAAGGGCGATAAGGAGGAGTGATGACCGTGCAGAGCATCTTTCCAAACGGCGCGCCGCTGCCGCTGCTGCTGGGCGTTGCGGCGGTATTCGCCTACTTTTGCGGCTGCTTCAACGGGGCGGTCATCGTCTCCAAGTATATCCTGCGGAATGACGTGCGGAACCACGGCAGCGGCAACGCCGGCCTGACCAATTTCTTCCGCACCTTCGGCGGGCCGCTGACCTTTGTGGTGATTCTGTGCGACGTACTGAAGGCGGTCGTGGCGCTGCTGGTCAGCCAATGGCTGATGTTCAGCGGCTATACGATCTTCATTTCTGCGGCCTCTACCACTGCGTTTTGGGACACCTTCGCCAAATACTGGGCGAGTCTGTTCTGTCTGCTGGGCCACATGTTCCCCTGTATGTTCCAGTTCAAGGGCGGCAAGGGCATCCTTTCCGGCGGCACCATCGCCATCATGATCGACTGGCGCATCGCCGTTGTGGTCTGGGGCGGCTTCCTGATTTTAACGGCTCTGACCCGGTACGTTTCCCTTGGCTCTCTGTGGGCCGGGGCCAGCTTCCCCTTTATCAGCTGGTACTGCTACCCCCAGACGCCGATCATTGTACTGGCCTTTTGCCTGGGAGGATTGATCGTCTGGAAGCACCGGGCCAATATCCAGCGCTTGCTGGCGGGAAATGAAAACAAACTCAGTTTCCATCGGAAGAAGACTTAGGAGGATAACATGAAAGCAGTTGTAGTTGGCAGCGGCGGCTGGGGCACGGCCCTGAGCATGGTGCTCTGCGACAACGGACATGATGTGACCTTGTGGTCCCATGACCCGGCGAAGGCTGTAGAGATGACAAAGACCCGGGAGAATTCCAAGCTGAAGGGCGTCCGGCTGCCGGACAGCCTGAAGATCAGCGGCGATCTGGACTGCCTGAAGGGCGCGGAGCTGGTGATCTCCGCCACGCCGTCCTTCGCCGTGCGGGAGACGGGAAAGAAGATCGCCCCATACCTGACACCGGAGACCGTTCTGGTCAGTGTTTCCAAGGGCATCGAGCGGGATACGAACCTCCGCATGAGCCAGATTTTGACGGAAGTCACCGGGAATATCTGTAAAGTAGCTGCCCTTTCCGGACCTTCCCACGCAGAGGAAGTAAGCATTCGGATGCCCACTGGCTGCGTGTCCGCCTGTCCGGACCTGAACGTGGCCCGGCTGGTACAGGACGCTTTCATGAATGACTATTTCCGGGTCTATACCAGCGAGGATATCGTGGGCGTGGAGCTGTCCGCCGCCATGAAAAACGTGGTGGCTCTGGCCTGCGGCGTGTGCGACGGCATGGGCTATCAGGACAATACAAAGGCTTTGCTGATGACCCGCGCCATGGCGGAGCTGACGCGCCTTGGCGAAAAGCTGGGCGGCACCCGGCAGACCTTCGGCGGTCTGGCGGGCATGGGCGATCTGATCGTCACCTGCACCTCCATGCACTCCCGGAACCGTCGGGCGGGCATTCTGATCGGACAGGGAAAGTCCGCACAGGAGGCCATGGCGGAGGTAGGCGCCGTGGTGGAGGGCTATTACGCCGCAGAAAGCATCTACCAGCTCTCTCAGCGTGAGGGTGTGGAAATGCCCCTCTGCCGCAGCGTCTACGAGGTCCTTTATCATGGCGTGGCCGTGCAGGATGTGGTGAGCAGTCTGATGCGCCGGGCCAAAAAGGACGAACTGACAGAGACTACTTGGCTGTAATGCATAACAAAACCACCGGAACGTGTTGCTCCGGTGGTTTTTTCTAAGTTTTATTTAATTCCGCACTTCCAGCTGATCCCAAGGTCACGAAGATTGCGGAGGAACCGCAAAAGGAAGTAAGACTCATCAAAAACGAGCTTCGCCGGGAAACCGGCAGAGCTCATTTCAATGGGATCAGAGGGAATGAAACAGCAAACGGAAGCGGGGGAGTGGTGCAAGTGAAAACTGCCCCGCAGCATACCAATAGAAAAAGCACTCAGACCAAAGTCTGAGTGCTTTACCTGTTTATCTGTACAATTAGACCGCTCTGGTGACCTTACCGGAACGCATACACCGGGTACAAACATAAACATGGCGGGGGGAACCGTTAACGATCGCCTTCACACGTTTCACATTGGGTTTCCAAGTCCGATTGGAACGCCGATGAGAGTGAGAGACCTGAATGCCGAACGTAACGCCCTTATCGCAGAACTCGCACTTTGCCATCCGTTGCACCTCCTTGCTGTTGCGTAATTACATGCTTACATACAAGCACAAGTAGTATCATAGCAGATTCAAATACAAAATGCAAGAAAAATTTGAAAAAAATTGAAAAGTTTTTTTGAGGGGCCGTTCAGCCTGAAAACGGCGAAAGTCTTGCGCCTATGTAGAAAATCATATATAATGAGAAAGAACGAATAAATTGATTTTCTGACCGCTGGACCGTGTGTGCATTTGGACGCCGGAACAGCGGTGGGCACATTATGAAAGGGTGGAATACGATGAGTGAAAAAGGCACCAGCCTGGCACAATATGTGGAGCATTTCGGACTGGAAATTCTGAACCATGGAGATACCTATGAAACGGACAAGGTAGAATCTACCAACGTCAACCGGCCGGATCTGCAGATCCTGGGCCTGTTCGACTATTTCGACGCCCGCCGGATCCAGGTCATGGGCAAGGCAGAGCTGACCTATATCATGAAAATGAGCGAGAACCGGCGGACCAAGGTTTTTGATGACCTGTTTTCCTACACCATTCCGGCGCTGGTCCTGGCCCGGAATATGGAATGTCCCGCAGAGTGCCTGCAATGTGCCCGGAACCACGGACGGACGCTGCTGCGGACAACCGAGCGGACTGCGGACTTCACCAGCCATACCATGGAATATCTCAGCAAGCAGCTGGCTCCCTGCATCACCCGGCACGGCGTTTTGCTGGACATTTACGGCGAAGGCGTTATGATCACCGGCGATTCCGGCGTCGGCAAGAGCGAATCCGCCATCGAACTGATCATGCGCGGTCACCGCCTGGTAGCGGATGACGCCGTGGAGATCCGCCGTGTGGCCGACCAGTTGATCGGCACGGCGCCGGAGGTCATCCGCAACTACATCGAACTGCGCGGTATCGGCGTCATCGACGTTCAGCAGCTGTTCGGTATGCGGGCGGTCATGCCGGAGTCCCAGATCGACCTGGTGGTGGAATTTGAGCCTTGGGACAGCTCCAAGGCCTATGACCGTCTGGGGATCGAGGATCGGTTTATCGACATTCTGGGCAAACAAGTGCCCTGCGTGACGCTGCCCATCCGGCCCGGCCGAAATCTGGCCAGCATCGTAGAGGTGGCGGCCATGAACAACCGTCACCGCCGGTATGGATACAATGCCGCGGAGGAGCTGGCCAGAAAAGTGGATCTGCATGCAGATCTGGGCAGCAAATCGGCCAATCAGGGAAAATAACGGCGATTGGATGTAAGGAGGTCCACTATGGACTGGACGATTGAATTTGATAAGGCCATCGAACAGTATCTGCCGGATCTGGAAGTGCTCCAAGACGAGCCTATGAGCCGGCACACCACCTTCCGCATCGGCGGTCCGGCAAAGCGGATGGCATTTCCTTCCAGCCGGGAGCAGCTGGTGCTGCTGATGAGCTTTGCAAAGGATTACGGCGCAAATCCGCTGGTCATTGGCAACGGCTCCAACCTTCTGGTTCCGGATGAGGGACTGGACCGGCTGGTGATCGACACCTCTGCCAACCTGAACCGGGTGGAGCGGGGAAGCGGGAACACCGTCCTGGCGGACGCCGGTGCTACGCTGGCCCGGACGGCGGATCTCGCCTGCAAATCGGGGCTGACGGGGCTGGAATTTGCCCACGGCATCCCCGGCACGGTGGGCGGCGGCGTTTGTATGAACGCCGGGGCCTACGGCGGCGAGATGAAGCAGGTGCTCCGATCCGCGGCGGTGCTGTTCCCGGAGGAGGGCATCCGGACCCTCTCTGGTGAGGAACTGAATTTGAGTTACCGGCACAGTCTGCTGACGGAGCATCCGGAGGCGGTGGTGCTGTACGCGGAATTTGAACTGACGCCCGGCGATCCGGAGGCCATCCGGGCAGCCATGCGGGAGCTGATGGCAAAGCGCAAGGCCAGCCAGCCCTTGGAATGGCCCAGCGCGGGCAGTACCTTCAAGCGGCCGGAGGGCCACTTTGCCGGGACGCTCATCGACCAATGCGGTCTGAAAGGACTGACAGTGGGGGGCGCGCAGGTTTCGGAAAAACACGCGGGCTTCCTCATCAACCGGGGCGGCGCAACCTTCGCAGACATGGCGGAGTTGATCCGCCAGGTGCAGCAGCGGGTGTTGGAGGAAACCGGCGTCACGCTGGAGCCGGAGGTCAAAATCGTTAAATAAGCGGGTGAATACATGGAGATCCTGATCATTTCCGGCCTTTCCGGTGCAGGAAAGAGCCGGGCCGCCTCTTTTTTAGAGGATATGGGCTTTTACATTGTGGATAATATGCCGGCGGCCATGATCCTGAAATTCGCGGAGTTCTGCGCCGGTGGCAGCCAGCGCTACGACAAGGTGGCGCTGGTGTATGATGTCCGCACCGCCAACAGCCCAACGGAGCTGTTCGACGTGCTGGACGTGCTGAAGCACAGCAGCGGCGCATGCAGCCTGCTGTTTTTGGAGGCGGAGCCGGAGACCATCATCAAGCGCTACAAGGAGACCCGCCGCCGTCATCCTCTGATGCAGCAGGCGGATTCTCTGGAAAAGGCGGTGCGGACCGAGCAGGAGATGATGGAACCGTTGCGCCAGCGTGCGGATGTGGTCATCGACACCACCCATCTTTCCACAGCCCAGCTCCGGGGTGAGCTGCTGCGGCATTTCGGCAGCGATACTACGGAAAAGGGCGGTATGAGCGTCACCATCACCTCCTTCGGCTTCAAATACGGTCTGCCGATGGAGGCCGATCTGGTGTTCGACGTGCGCTGTATGCCGAACCCTTTTTACATCCCGGAGCTGCGGGAAAAGACCGGTTTGGATCAGCCGGTTGCGGATTATGTGTTTTCCTTCCGCCAGACCCATGATTTTATGGAAAAGCTCCGGGACCTGCTGACCTTTTCCCTCCCGCTGTACGCCGAGGAGGGAAAAACGGAGCTGGTCATCGCGGTGGGCTGCACCGGCGGCCGCCACCGTTCCGTAGCCATGACCCACGCCCTGGCGGAGGACATTCGGAACCTTGGGTACCGAGTCCGGGAAAACCACAGGGATATGAACCGGTGACCGCCTGAGAAAGGAGGACACATGTCCTTTTCCTACGATACGAAAAACGAACTGTGCCGTCTGCCGGTACAGAAGCTGTGCTGTGCCCGGGCGGAGGCCTACGGAATTTTGCTGTTCTGCAACACCTTCAGTGCCACGGAGGTCCGCATCATCACGGAGAACCCCCATTTTGCCGCCCGGCTCCCCAAGCTGTTCCGCCGGGCCTTCAACCTGCAATTCGACCGCCAGCCGGAGCAGGAGCAGGAGGAGGGCAAGCGGATCTTCCAGATCACAGATCAAAAAAAACTGGACCATATCATCAACCTGCTGGGGTTTGATCCCCAGCAAAATCTGGTGCTCCACATCAATTTCGGCATGGTGGAGGAGACCTGCGACCGGGCGGCGTTCCTGCGGGGAGCCTTTTTTGCCGGGGGCAGTATCACGGACCCCCAAAAGCGCTACCATCTGGAACTGACCACCTCCCATTTGCAGGTGAGCCGGGAGTTGGGCTCGCTGCTTCAGGAGTGTGGCTATCCGCCCAAAAGTCTCAGCCGGGGCGGCAGTCTTATCACCTATTTTAAGCAGAGCGACCAGATCGAGGACTTTCTGACGCTGATCGGCGCACCCGTGGCAGCCATGAACGTGATGTCCGCCAAGCTGGAAAAGGACCTGCGGAATAGCGTGAACCGCCGCCTGAACTGTGACAGCGCCAATCTGGATAAGGCGGTGGAGGCGGCACAGGAGCAGATGGAGGCCATCCGCCGCCTGCAAGCGGCGGAACTGCTGGAGCAGCTGCCGGACAAGCTCCAGGAAACGGCGGCGCTGCGGCTGGAATACCCGGAGCTGAGCCTGTCCGAGCTGGCTGCGGAGTTTGACCCGCCGGTGAGCAAGTCCTGTTTGAATCACCGGCTGCGGAAACTGCTGGAGCTATCCAGAGACCTGTCTGAATAATACGATTTTACAAAAGAAAGAGAGAACAAGCTATGGATCGGTGTGAACAAGCGGTTGGTTACCACAAGAAAGGCTTCAACTGCTGCCAGAGCGTTCTGGCGGCTTTTCAGGATGTGATCGGACTGACGGAGACGCAATGCCTGACGCTGGGCGGCGGCTTCGGCGCGGGCGCGGGCACCGGCGAGCTGTGCGGCGCTGTGACCGGCGCCGTCATGGTGCTGGATCTGCTGACCCCAGCTGACCCGGCGGACGTGATCGGCTCCAAAAAGCGGTCTGTGGGACAGGCCAAGGAGCTGCAAAAGCGGTTCGCGGAGCGGTTTGACGCCCTGCGGTGCGCGGATCTTCTGCAAAAGAAGTTTGTCCCGGACGATACCACCCCCGCAGCCAAGGCTCTGGGACTTACCGGCCACTGCGACATTATGATCGCCACGGCGGTCGAGATCGTGGAGCAGATGCTGGCGGAGCGGTGATCCGCGAAAAGGAAAGCGCTTTTCAGAAAGGACGCTGACTCTATGAAGGAGAAAAAGCCTGTTGGTCCTCACAAGCTGTTGAAGATATGCAGACGCCTTTTCTTTTCCGGCGCGCTGACCATGCTGGCTGCGGCGTATCTGATCGGCCACTTCTATACATGGCAGGGAAACGAAGCGCCCATGTTCCTTTGGCTTATAGCGGGAGCCGGGTTCCTGTGCCTGTTCAGAGGTCTTCAGATCGCCAGCCTGCGTCTGTGCTGTCCCTACTGTGGGGCCTCCCTGATGGCCGGCGGCCGGATGCCGTCCAGTCTGCCCCATTTCTGCCCCGACTGCGGAAAAACGCTGGATGACTGCGATTAGGTTTGCACAAAAACTGTATAGTGAATCAACTTTACACGGATTAAAAATACAAGTAAATTCAGCAAATACATTAGAAAGAAAACAGGAGGTGGCCTATGGCCTTCACCCATCTGCATGTGCATACGGAGTTCAGCCTGCTGGACGGCTTCTGCAAGATCAAGGAGCTGCCGGGGGTGGTGAAGTCCATGGGCCAGACCGCCTGTGCCATCACGGACCACGGTGTTATGTACGGCGTCATCGACTTCTATCGGGCTTGCAAGGCGGAGGGCGTGAAGCCCATCATCGGCTGCGAGGTCTATGTGGCCCCTCAGGGCCGCACCCGGTTTGACAAGGTCCACGAATTTGACAGTGAGAGCCGTCATTTGGTGCTGTTGTGCGAAGACGAGGAGGGCTATCGCAACCTCTCCTACATGGTGTCTCTGGCCTGGACGGAGGGCTTCTACGTGAAGCCCCGTATCGATCAGGAGCTACTGCGGAAGCACTCTAAGGGCCTCATCGCCCTGTCGGCGTGTCTGGCAGGGGAGATCCCCCGCCGCCTGCGGAACGGGGAGTATGACAACGCCAAGGCCTACGCGCTGGAAATGGCGGAGCTGTTCGGCCCGGATCGGTTTTATTTAGAATTGCAGGATCACGGCATCCGGGATCAGAAGATCGTGAACCAGTCTATCCTGAAGATCCATCAGGAGACCGGCATCCCCATGGTCTGCACCAATGACGCCCACTATCTCCGGAAGGAGGACGCCGAGGCCCATGACATCCTGCTGTGCATCCAGACCGGCAAAACGGTGGACGATGAAAACCGGATGCGCTACGAGCCTCAGAACTTCTACCTCCGCAGCGAAGCAGAGATGGCGGCGCTGTTCGAGGGCTACGAGGGCGCACTGGAAAACACCCAGAAGATCACGGAGATGTGCAACCTTGAATTTACCTTCGGCAAGTACCACCTGCCGGAATTCAAACTGCCGGAGGGGTATGACAGCTTTTCCTATCTGAAAAAGCTGTGCGACGAGGGCTACAAGGCCCGGTACGGCGATGATGACAAATACCGGGGCCAGTTGAAATACGAGCAGGACATGATCGAGAAAATGGGCTTTACCGACTATTTCCTCATCGTATCCGACTTCGTGCGCTACGCCAAAAGCGTGGGCATCCCGGTGGGACCGGGCCGCGGCAGCGCGGCGGGGTCCATGGTCAGCTACTGCCTCAGCATCACCGATATTGACCCTATGAAGTACAGCCTGTACTTCGAGCGGTTCCTGAACCCGGAGCGGGTGAGTATGCCGGATATCGACATGGACTTCGGCGATACCCGCCGGGGAGAGGTGGTGGACTACGTCCGCCGCAAGTACGGCGACGACCATGTGGCTCAGATCGTCACCTTCGGCACCATGGCCGCCCGGGGCGTGATCCGGGACGTGGGCCGGGTGCTGAATATGCCCTACGCCGATGTGGACGTCATCGCCAAGCTGGTGCCCAACACCCTGCACATCACCCTGAATGACGCGCTGCGGCTCAGCAAGCAGCTCAGCGACCTCTATGAGGCCGACGAGCAGGTAAAAAAGCTCATCGACACCGCCAGGGCGCTGGAGGGAATGCCACGCCACGCCTCCACCCACGCCGCCGGCGTGGTCATCACCCGGAAGCCGGTGTACGAATATGTGCCCCTGGCGAAAAATGACGAATCCGTGGTCTGCCAGTATATCATGACCACACTGGAAGAGCTGGGCCTGCTGAAAATGGACTTCTTGGGCCTGCGGAACCTGACGGTGTTGGACGATGCCGTGAAAATGGTGCAGACCCGGCAGCCGGACTTCACCTTGGATGACATCCCGGAGGGGGACCCGGAGACCTACAAAATGCTCTCTGACGGCAAAACCAACGGTGTGTTCCAGATGGAATCCACCGGCATGACCGGCGTCTGCGTAGGGCTGAAGCCCCAGAGCATCGAGGACATCACCGCCATCATCGCCCTGTACCGTCCCGGCCCCATGGATTCTATCCCCAAGTTCATCGCCTGCAAGCATGACCCCAGCAAGGTCAGCTACATCATCCCGGAGCTGGAGCCGATCTTGTCCATCACTTACGGCTGTATCGTCTATCAGGAGCAGGTCATCCAGATCTTCCAGCAGCTTGCCGGGTACACGCTGGGACAGGCGGATATGCTCCGCCGTGCCATGAGCAAGAAGAAGGCCAAGGACGTGGCCAAGGAGCGGGAGGCGTTTCTTCACGGCGATCCCGCCCGCAACATCAAGGGCTGCGTGGCCAACGGCATCGACCCCGCTGCGGCCGAAAAGATCTACGATGAGATCTTTGCTTTCGCCAATTACGCATTCAATAAGGCCCACGCCGTTTCCTATGCGGTGGTGGCCTATCAGACGGCGTACTTCAAATGTCATTTTCCACGGGAGTACATGGCAGCGCTGCTGACCAGCGTGCTGGATAACTCCGACAAGGTCTCCGGCTACATCGGCGAGTGCCGGGAATGCGGCATCGCCCTGCTGCCGCCGGACATCAACCGCTCCGCCGACCGGTTCACGGTGGAGGAGGAGGGCATCCGGTTCGGACTGGTGGCCATCAAGAACATCGGCCGGGGCTTCATTCAGGCAGTGATGCGGGAGCGGGAGACCGGGGGCGACTTTACGTCCCTGTACGATTTTTGCAGCCGCATGAACGGCAGCGAAATGAACAAGCGGGCGGTGGAAAATCTGATCCGTTCCGGCGCCTTTGACTCCATGGGTGCCAGACGTTCCCAGCTCATCAAGGTTTATGAGTCGGTGATGGACTCCGTGGCAGCCCAGCAGCGGGAAAACGTGGAGGGACAGATGGACTTCTTCTCCATGGCCGCCGACAATGATGAAAAATCAAACTCCGTAAAGGAAATTCCATTGCCTGATATTCCGGAGTATACACCGGAGGAATTGATGACCATGGAGAAGGCCACCACTGGACTGTACCTCTCCGGTCACCCTATGGACCATTATCGGGACGCTGTGCGGAAGCTCCACGCCCCCACTATTGTTTCAATTATCGAGGACTTTTCCCGGGAAAACGGCCCAGAGCGCTTCGCCGACGGCCAGCGGATCACCATTGCCGGCGTCATCACCTCCAGCAAGACGAAAACCACCAAGAACAACAGCCTCATGGCCTATGTCATGGTGGAGGATGACACCGCCTCCATGGAGCTGCTGTGCTTCAGCCGGGTGCTGGAGACCTGCGGTGCATACATGAAGGAAAATCAGGCAGTGGTGGTAAAGGGGCGGCTGTCCGTCCGGGACGAAAAGGCCCCCCAGATCATGTGCGACTCCATTTACCCTCTGTCCACGGTGGAGGGCGGCATTCCGGAACCCCAGCCCAAGCAGGAAACGGCAGCGGGGGAGACCCTGTTCCTGAAATTCCCCAGCATCGACGATCCCGCCATCCGCCACATGAAGCTGGTGTTCCAGATGTTCCCCGGCAAAAGCGTGGTGAAAATGGTCATGGCGGACACCCGAAAGGTCTATGCTACCCAAGCGTTGCTGCACCCGGCATTGGTGCAGGAAGCTCAGGAGACCCTGGGTCACGAAAATGTGGTTGTCAAATAATAGCCAAAGATCCCAAAAGCCCGGCTTTCGGAATATTCCGGAGGCCGGGCTTGGTTTATCTGTTCGGCTGCCAACGAAAAAACCGACCCTCCGAAAACGGAGAGCCGGTGTAGGTTTGGTCAGCGTTCTTCCCGGAAGAAGCTGAGACCCAGAGAGGCGGGGGGCTGATCCTCCCGCTTTTTCCGCAGGGAAACGATGATGAGCACCGCCAGCGTTACCACATAGGGGAGCATCTTGTAAAGCTCCTTGATGGCAAGGTTGGTGCCGGTGGGAATGTAGAGATACAGGATGTAAAACCCGCCGAACAGGATGGAAGCCAGCACGCTGACGTTGGGCCGCCAGATGGTGAAGATCACCAGTGCGATGGCCAGCCAGCCGCGGTCGCCGAAGGCGTTGTTGGACCAGACACCGGAGGCGTAGTCCATCACATAGTACAGTCCGCCGAGACCCGCGATCATACTGCCGACGCAGGTAGCCACATACTTGTACTTGGTGACGTTGATGCCGGCGGCGTCCGCCGTGGATGCGCTCTCACCCACGGCCCGGAGATGCAGTCCGGGACGGGTGTGCTTGAGGAAGTAGGAGGCCAGCAGCGCCAGCAGGATGGCCAGATACGCCAGGAATCCATAGGACAGGAATATCTGACCGAACCAGCCGCATTTGGCGGCGAAGGGGAGGGATTTGCTGAAATAGGCGCTGGTGGCGGAAAGGGCGATGGAGGGGACCTCGCTGCCCGTCAGCTTGATGAGAGAGCCACCGAAGAAGTTGCCGATGCCCACGCCGAAGGTGGTCATGGCAAGGCCGGTCACGTTCTGGTTGGCCCGGAGGGTCACCGTCAGCAAGCAGTACAGCAGACCCATCAGCAGAGAGCCCAGCAGGGAGCACAGCATAGGGATGCCAACGGCCAGCAGACCGTTCATAGAGGCCGCAGGGGTGGACTGCTCGTAGAAGAACGCACCGATGACGCCGCAGATGCCGCCCACATACATGATGCCGGGGATACCTAAGTTCAGGTTGCCGGATTTCTCCGTCAGGATCTCGCCGGTGCTGCCATAGAGCAGGGGAATACCCTGCATGACTGCGCGGGGGAGGAATGAAACAAGATCAAACATCGCTTACGCCTCCTTCTTTCCGCTCTTACGCAGGCTGACCTGATAGGTGATGAAAAACTCGCTGCCGATGATGAAAAACAGGATGATGCCGGTGAGAATGTCCGAGAAGGACTGATTCAGGCCGAAGGTACTGGAGATCTCGCTGGCGCCCCGGCCCAGCACCACCAGCAGCAGACTGGTGAAGATCATGATGATGGGGTTGAATTTTGCCATCCAGGACACCATGACGGCGGTGAAGCCACGGCCGCCCACGATGGTGGTGGTGAGGGTGTGGTCCGTACCGGCAGTGAGCAGCAGACCCATGAGGCCGCACACCGCGCCGGAGAGCACCATGGTGCGGACGATGACCCGTTCCACTTTGATGCCTGCATAGCTGGCAGTTCGCTGGCTTTCGCCTACCACAGCAATCTCGTAGCCGTGCTTGCTGTAATTGAGGTAGATGTACATGAATACGGTGAGCACCGCCACCACAAGGATCACCAGCAGGTATTTCTGGCCGCCGACCACCGGCAGCCAGCCAGCCTCCGTGCCCTGATTGATGATGCCGATCTTACCGGCACCCTTGGGGACCTCCCACACGATGATGAAGAAGGCCGCAAGCTGGGTGGCGATGTAGTTCATCATCAGGGTGAACAGCGTTTCATTGGTGTTCCATTTGGCCTTGAAGAAGGCGGGGAGGAAGCCCCAGAGAGCGCCCGCAGCCAGTGCCGCGGCCAGAGAGACCAGGATCAGCACTGCGTTGGAGAGCTTGTCAGCCAAGCAGATCATGCAGGCAGTCGTGGCCAGACAACCAATGAGCACCTGACCCTCGGCGCCGATGTTCCAAAAGCGCATTTTGAAGGCGGGCGTCACCGCCAGAGAAATACCCAGCAGGACCGCCAGATTCTGGAAGGTGACCCAGGACTTTCGGGCGGAGCCGAAGGCGCCTTTGAAGATAGTGGCAAAAATATTGACAGGGTTTTCGCCGGTCAGCAGCATAGTGACCACCGCGCAGACCACCAGAGCCAGCAGAATGGCACAGCCCCGGATGGCGAAGCTCTTGTACCAGGGCAGGGTGTCCCGCTTGGCGATGTGGAACAGAGATTGCTTTTTATTCATCTGTCTTGCCTCCCTCCATGCGGGTCATCAGCGCGCCGATCTGCCGCTTGTCGGCAGTGCGGGCGTCCACCACGCCGGACACCTGACCGCCGCAGAGGACCACAATCCGGTCGCACAGCTCCAGCAGCACGTCCAGATCCTCACCCACATACATCACGGCGATGCCCTTCATTTTCTGCTCCGTCAGCAGGTTGTAAATGGTGTAGGATGTGTTGATATCCAGACCGCGGACGGCGTAGGCCGTCATCAGAACGGCGGGGGCCTGCGCGATCTCACGGCCCACCAGCACCTTCTGAACGTTGCCGCCGGACATCCGGCGCACCGGGAAGCTGGTGCTGGGGGTCACGACCTCCAGCTCCTGCCAGATGCGCTGGGCCAGATCCTCCGGGTCCTTCCGGTTCAGGAAAACACCGTGTCCCTTCCGCCAGGAGCGGAGCATCATGTTGCCGGTCATGCCCATGGAGCCGACCAGACCCATGCCCAGCCGGTCCTCCGGGACAAAGGACATGGCAATACCACTCTTGCGGATGTCCATGGGGTCCATGCCCACCAGATTTTTCGTCTTGCCGTCGGCGGGATCGTAATAGGTCACGCTGCCGGAGGCGATGGGGTAGAGGCCCGCAATGGATTCCAGCAGCTCCCGCTGGCCGCTGCCGGCCACGCCGGCCACGCCCAGCACCTCGCCGGCGTTGACGGTGAAGCTCACATTGTCCAGCCGCTTGACGCCCAGTTCGTCGAACACCGTCAGGCCGTCCATATGACCGATGCCCTTGCCGTCATCCGTCATATCCGTAATGGTGAGTTCCACCACTGTACCCTTATCCATTGTTTTTCTCCACTGTATATTGATTTCGTTATTCCCCCTTCGCCGAACCGAGAAGAAGCGGTATGTCCGTACTTCGGCCGCTGCGGCGGCTGCTCCCTCCAGAGCATGAAGTATGAAGCACAGCTCGCTATGAAAAAAGAACACGTGGAAAACAAACTCACCCGAATCGGCGGACTGGAACATCCGTTGGTTCGGGATGTTGTGGTTGCCGGCGATGAGCCGGATCTCCATTACCGGAACAAAGCGACTTTTGCCGTGTACGACGGTCCGAACGGCCCGGCGGTGGGTTTCCGGGAAAGAGGCAGCAATCGCGTAGTGGACATCGACGACTGCATGCTTCAGAAAGAACCGGTGATGGCGGTGGCCGATGCCATCCGCAAGCTCATCGAACAGCACAAAATCACCGTCTACAAGGAGCCGAAGCGCTACGGCCGGGGCCGGAATCAGAAGCCTCCGAAGCAGAGCAACACCGTAAAACTCCGGGAGGTCACGGTGAAAGCCTGCGAGGCCGGCGTATTCCCGCGCTTTTTCATAAAGGCGGGTCATCTGATTGGTGTTCACCTGATAGAACGCGGAACCGGAGATCTCGAACTCCAGATCCCGGCCGGCCACTTGGATGCGGTCGTTGCCCGCTACTATACCGGCCGAGCCGAAGAGATCCTCCCGAGACTTCTGGACTCCGAGGACAAGCTTTACGCCGATTACCTCTACAAAGACGACCTTCGGGAACGCAGTAAAGTCGTCATTCTGGATCCCCCTCGCGGCGGCAGGAATCACAGTTTTCCTCGGCTTTCCTGCCATCGTTTTCCTGATCCGCACATCCATGCACGCGCTCGTATCTCTCCAGTGGCAAGCGGGTGTACTCGTGCTTGCTGTATATACCGCCATATCCATCCTGTCATGTATCGCGATTGCCGGAGTGACGAAAAAAGGCACGCCAGCGGAGCGAATGCAGGTCGAATAGGCAAAAGAACTGTCGGGATTCCGTGAAGGATTTCCGACAGTTCTTGTTTTGCCAGTGTATTTTCCAAACTCAGCCGTTTTTCACCTTTTCCCACAGTGCTTCCGGCTCGAAATGGATCGTCAC
>OQWM01001775.1_pt1 | contig 14799 bp, 13 predicted proteins | sample 1691531 | NCBI WGS metagenome assembly OQWM01 (sample SAMN03418257, study PRJEB22391) | human gut metagenome | biome: human-gut; feature: organic feature; material: feces | host: Homo sapiens | place: Tanzania | collected 2013-01
AGCGGTATCTCAAAGAACACCAGCGGGATTTTATGCCGGAGGACACCAAAGCCGGAATGATACAGGCGTATCTTGATAAGTACACCGGGAGCATGGTCTGCTCCAAGCAGCTCTACAAGGAAGCCTTGAACCATGCCTTTGACGAGCCGAAGCAATGGGAAATCCGGGAAATCAACGAGATTATGAACCAGTGCATTACCGGCTGGCGGTACTTCCCGAACCCAAGAATGTTTTCCGAATATGGCAGACAAAAGGGCTGGGAGCGTGAAAACCCGGCAACGGACTCCGGCAACCCGTCTGAAAAAACGATGGACGGTTTTGTGGAGGTCACAGAACAGATGGAGCTTCCATTCTGAAAATGACAGCCCGTTGCACCCCCTGTTGCTATCCCGTTGCCGAGCCGGTTGCCGGGAAAAACCCCTTATTTCCGGGCTTTTCTCCCTTATAACAACCAAAACAACAAAAAAATAAAAGAAAAGTATAAATAGTAACCATCGCCAGATTGAGATTGTTTGCAAGGTCTTTTGAAGCCCGTTGCCGGACTTCGTTGCCGACACCCTCTGTCTGGCTATTTTCATGCATGGAGGATAACTGCCTATGGCGAATAATAAGATGAATATTGAAGGAAAAAATTACTCGGATATTCCGGTGTGGCGTAGATATACGCTTACCATTGAGGAAGCAGCCAGATATTATCATATCGGCGAAGGGAAATTGAGAACGCTTATTGACACACATCCCAATGAGGATTTTTATGTGATGAACGGCAATCGTGCCCTCATTAAGCGTGAGAAATTTGAGAGGTATCTGGATCAGGCTACTGCTGTGTAAACAGAGCTGACAGATTTACCGATTTCACATGATATAACTATGCGGAGAGCTGGATTTGTGCTATGATAAGAGCGCAAGTCTGGCTCTCTTTTTTGAAAGGAGAGTTCACGATGAGTGAGAAAAGACGAGATAACCGTAATCGGATTTTGCGAGAGGGCGAGTACCAGCGTAAAGATGGGAGGTATCGGTTCCGCTATATTGATGAGGACGGAAAAGAGAAAAATGTATACAGTTGGCGTTTGGACAAGAATGACCCAATGCCAAAAGGGAAGAAGCGGGAGCCTTCCCTGCGTGAGAAAGAAAAACAGATTGAAGCGGATTTGTTTGACCGTATCGTAACCAACGGTGGCAACTATACTGTTTTGGAACTGGTAGAAAAGTATGTTTCATTGAAAACAGGAGTTCGTCACAATACGGTTGCCGGATATAAAACGGTCATCAATATGCTGAAAAAAGAGAGTTTTGGGAATCTGCGAATTGATAAGGTGCGTTTGTCAGACGCAAAGGCATGGTTGATTAAGCTCCAACAAATTGATGGACGAGGATACAGTTCCATTCATTCGATCCGGGGAGTTCTCAGACCAGCATTTCAGATGGCAGTAGATGATGAACTGCTTCGCAAAAATCCATTTGAATTTGAGCTGGCATCCGTCATTGTTAATGATTCTGTTACCAGAGAAGCGATTACCCGAAAGCAGCAGAGAGATTTGCTGAAGTTTATTCAGGAGGATAAGCATTTCAGCAGATACTATGATGCAATCTATATTCTTTTTCACACAGGGCTTCGTATCTCAGAGTTCTGCGGGCTGACGGTTTCAGAAATCGAGTTTGGAGAAATGCGTATCAAGGTAGACCATCAGTTACAGCGTACTGCACAGATGCAGTATGTAATTGAAGAACCAAAAACTGACAAAGGTATTCGCTATGTGCCGATGACGGAAGCTGTCGCAGCGTGTTTTCGCAGAATTATTGCCAACCGAAAGACACCAAAAGTTGAACCGATGGTGGAAGGATACGCTGGATTTTTATTTTTGGATAAAAACGATATGCCGATGGTTGCCCTTCACTGGGAGAAGTACATGGAGCATATCATTCAGAAATACAACAGGATTTACCGTATCCAGATGCCGAAAGTTACCCCTCATGTATGCAGGCACACCTTTTGCTCTAATATGGCAAAATCCGGGATGAATCCGAAAACCTTGCAGTATATCATGGGTCACGCAGACATCAGTGTAACCTTGAACACTTACACCCATGTGAATTTTGATGATGCAAAGGAAGAAGTATATCGGATAGCGAATAGTTAAAAAAGCCCGTTGGTAAGGACGCTTGCTTTACCAACGGATTTACCAAGATTGTAGGGAAAAACATAAGAAAATACGAGAAGATTTGAGAAGATATCTTGAAAAGGAAGGGAAATTCAAAAGTCGGAAAACCCTGAAATATCAAGCGTTTGAGAAGAAATACAAGACTTAAATGGAGATATAAAAAGATGATAAAAATACTATTTATTTGCCACGGCAATATCTGCCGTAGCCCGATGGCAGAGTATGTGATGAAAGACTTGGTGCGACAGTCGGGGCGGGAAGATGAGTTCGTGATTGCTTCCGCAGCAACCAGCCGGGAAGAACTGGGCAACCCGGTGTATCCACCGGTCCGGCGCAAACTGGCGGAGCATGGCATCCGCTGCGATGGACATGCGGCCCGGCAGATGACCCGCAAGGATTATGAGGAGTTTGGTTACCTGATCGGAATGGACCGGATGAACCTGAGCAACATGGCCCGCATTTGCGGCGGCGACCCGGAAGGAAAGTGCTCGCTGCTGCTGGCGCATGCGGGACAAAGCGGCGATGTGGCTGACCCGTGGTATACCGGTGATTTTGAAGCCACCTGGCAGGATGTCAACATTGGGTGCCGGGCATTGTTGAAAGAGTTAACGGAAAAAAAGTAAAATGAAAATAGCAAGCGCTTTATGCTGCACATGGATCCCCTGAAAAGAGGAAAAACAGCGATGATGCGCTTGCTATTTTATTGCTTTATAGAGCGAATGTTTCGATAATTTACCCGTTTTGGCGCTTCCACTCATTGGGGGTCAGACCGGTATATTTTTTGAACTGGGTGGAAAAGTACGAAAAATTATCAAAGCCCACCTGGGCAGCTACTTCGCTGATGGTGTTAGCTTCATCACGCAGCAGCAGCTGAGCTTTCTGCATTCGCAGGTCGGTCAAGTAGTCCTTGATAGACAGACCATAAGCGTCTTTGAATACGCGGTTGGCGTAATCCGGCGTCAGGTAAACGGCATCAGCAATTTCGCGGTTGGAAATCTTTTCAGCAAAGTGTTCCTGGCAGTATTGGCGGATCTTGCCCGCAATGCTGTTGACCTGGTGTGTTTCCCGGATGGTACGCACTGCACGGTCGGCGGCAACGCTGACCCACTTGATCATGTTCATAATGGAGCTTTCTGCGGTTTGGTTTAACCGTACACAGGCATCATCGCGGAACAGTTCGTGTGCTTGTATCTCGTTGGCGCTGAGCACGCTGTACAAAACCTGTTGGAAATCCTGGTGAATCTGCTGCATCAGCGCGGGAGAAAGCATTTTCTCCTCCGCAAGGGTGGAAAGATCCTTACGAATCAGGTTGGTGATGGCGGGTACGCTGCCTTGAGTGAACAGCTGTTCCAGTTTGGCAACATCCAAAGAATACGGCGCTGCGCTGTGGGGACCGAGCTGGTCAGTTTCCAAAATCAATTCGCCGCGGCGGGTAATGTTCTGGCGGTCGCGCTGCTCCATGGCTTCGCGCTGGGTGGCTGCGGTGTGCCAGGAAACGCTGTGGGTCACATAGCAGGTCACTTCGCACCGCAGGCAGCTGCCGCCAAGCTCGATCAGGCTGCGGCAGCGCTGGGCTACAATATCCGGTGTCAGGCTGCCGTCCAGCCAGGCCAGGCAGAAGTGCATATCCTGCCGCAGAAAGTGGAATACATGGGCGGGGGCATTCTCACACAGAAGTTCCGTGGCAAGGTTACGGAACGCATAGCCGAACAGTTCCGGTTTCCAGCTGGTATCGTCAGCAGGTTGAGGAGCGGCGGCCAGTACCATGTGGATGGACTGGAGGGCATCCACCGCAAGGCCCAGGTCCTGGAAACGCTTGTTTAGTTCTATTTCGGTCATCAGGGTTCCATCCATGAACAATCCGCGCAGGAAGGATCTTACAGCGAAAAAATTTACCAGACAGTGGCAGATAAAGGCTACATGACCTATGATTTCTTCCTGCCGGGGCTGGTGTTGGACGCCATTGAAAATAAGGATGGCAGTTACCTGGCCGCTTGGGCTGATGAATTGCGCGATCATCAGATCCACACCGTAAATATGCTGGGCTGCCATGATGGCATTCCGCTGCTGGATTTGAAAGGACTGCTGCCGGAGGAGCGCATTCAGAGCCTGATCGGAACTATTGTAGCGCGCGGCGGTATGGTGAAAGATCTGCACGGACAGAAAAATATTTACTACCAGGTCAACGCTACTTATTACAGCGCCCTTGGTGCTGATGATGACAAGATGCTGCTGGCCCGTGCGATTCAACTCTTCATGCCCGGCAAACCACAGGTGTGGTATCTTGATCTGTTTGCTGGAAAGAACGATGTGGAGGCCGTGCGCCATGCCGGTGCGGGCGGCCACAAGGAGATTAACCGAACCAACCTGAATGCGGAACAGATTACAAATGAAAGACTCGCAGCAGCGGGATACTTTGGTATCCTCAACTACTACGAGTCCTTGCACTCATGCGGTTGAACCGCCGTGTACCGGTCGGTACGCACGGTGGTGTGAGAGGTCGGCTCTTTAGTTAAGAGAGCCTCTTACTCGATTCTTTTAGGTAAAAAAGCAAACAAACAGAACACTTCATTCAAATGCATATAGCGGCTATTTATTTCATACAGAGACAAATAGCGGCACAGAACAGATATAATAAAAGAAGCTATAAAAAGCAGGTATTCACGTGGAGGACGATATCGTTTCTACATGAACACCTGCTTTTTTATTTATTATTTACTGGTGGAATAAATAGTGGTAGCCAAGTATTCATCACTGACCCAACCATAAATCCTATTGTAATATACAACAACCCAGTCAGGTACATTGCTGCTATAGCCGCATTCCCATACGATGATACCGTAGGGGATATTATCCATTTTTTCATAATTTGTACCGGGACCTTTACGCATAACCAGCCCATGATCAGCAGTGGTGTAGGTACAAAGGCTATCAATTCGGCTAAGCGTTACATCTGGTGCAACGCATCCATCCGGCAGAATAATGTCGGCATTGTTTTCGGTATAATCCTGTACTTGCAGCAACCCCCAAAGGCCATTCTGTTTTGCCCATACGCAGCCATCGCGCGCGGGGGCTAAATCTTCATATTGCCCAGCGGAAATTATCTCATTGCCGTAAACATCCAGAACCAGCTTTTGTCCGGATTGATTTTTCACAACTACCATGCCAGATAAGTCTGCGTAAGGATATTCAACCGTTCTGTTCATGATGGTATAGCTGTGGCAACAGGTTCACAGGTCGGGGAAAGAGCAGCGGAGGAAGCAGGTTTGCTTTCTGGTGCTGCAGCACAAGCGGTAAGCATTATTGCGGTGATAACACTGGCGGAAAATGAGAATAACTTCCTTTTCATGGCTTTTCACTCCTTGCGTAAATAATTTTTCGGTAAGATGAAGAAGTAAAATAAGAAAGTGAATTCATAAACCCTATAATATCTTATTTTATCAAAAATATCTGCTAATGGGAATAGCTAACAATTCTACATGGATAAATTTAGATAGTATGACAAAGATTGCAGAACTGGAGTGAAAGTGCGAATTATGGGATAAGTGATCTGCTATAATAGAGAAAAGCAAAAAACCGCCACAGTCGGGCTGTGACGGCTTAGTGCATTGAAACATTTCAATAACTTTTTCTATCCACAGAAAACAGAGAAAACTGTCTCTGACATAAATAGTGTACACGATAGAAAGAAAAAATGCAAATACCAGAAATTTACCCTTGACAAAAAATGGCAGGGAGATATAATAAAAGTATGCTCAATCAAATATTTAACCTTTCAATAACTAAATTTGAAATGTGAGGACATACTCCATGTTACTCGGTCATACCAAACAAATCAATGGCGTCTGGAAAATACAATCCCTAAAACAACACAGCCAAAATGTGGCCGAGTACTGCGCACGGGCGTGCCAGCCGCTGGGACTTGAAAACTTGGGCCGTCTTACAGGCTGGCTCCATGACGCTGGGAAATCTCATAGCAACGTCCAAAATCATCTTGAGGGCCAGACAAACGAAAAAATCAATCATTCCAGCGCCGGAATGCGGTGGCTATGGGAAAATTATGGCGGAGAAACAGCTTCACCACCTTCTCGCTTGGCTGCACAAATGGCGGCATTGGCAATCGGCTCGCATCATTCTGAACGGATGGACGTTTGTAACCTGGCCGGGGGAGAACCCTGGATAAAACATATGTATTCAGAGCAGGCACAAGAGCTATATGAAGAAAGCTGCCGTGCTTTTTTTGCGGATTGCATAAGTGAAGCAGAGATACGGAAAATGTTTGCCAAAGCCGCGCAGGAGGTAGAATGCCTTGTGCGGAAAATCCGAACGCAGGAAGGAAAGAAGCCACGGCTTTGTATTTATCAGAGCATGTTGGGGCTGGCGCACAGATTTTTGTTTGCAGCCCTGGTTGATGCGGACTGGCTGGATTCCGGCAACTATTATAATCAAGAGGGATGTCTTCCTCCGGAGCCGCTTCCGCCATGGGATCTGATAGAAAGTAACGTTGAAACATTCCTGAACAATTTACAGCCCCGGCATAAAATAGATACCTTGCGTGCAGAAATTTCGGAGCAATGCAAGACAGCAGGCGAATGTGCAAAGCCGGGCATTTACCGCTTGTATGTGCCAACAGGCGGAGGAAAAACATTTTCCGGGCTGCGATATTGTGTGCATGCGGCCAAAAAACTTTCGGCCCGGCATATTTTCTATGTTGCACCGTTCCGGTCGATTATCGGACAGAATGTACAGGAGTTCAAAAAGGCATTAGGCGGCAGTGAATATCTGTTGGAGCACCATACGGATGCGGTGCTGGATACAGAGAACCCTGAAATTCTCCGCCAGCTGGAACGCTGGCAGGAAGCGCCGGTGATATGTACAACTATGGTACAGATGCTGCAAACCCTGTTTTGCAGCAGGCGGCAGAATGTGCGCCGCATGGCAGCACTGGCAAATTCTATCTTGGTGTTTGACGAAATACAGTCCCTGCCCATTTGCCATACATACTTGTTCAACCAGGCGGCAAATTTCTTGGCGTACTATTTGGGGTGCGTTGTTGTTTTGTGTACGGCAACACAGCCAGCACTAAGCGAAGTAGCAAACCCTTTGCGGTTTGCATCGCCGGTGGACCTGGTCCCGGATTACCAGCTGCGCTTTGCGCAGTTCCGAAGGACAAAGATTGAAGTGCCCGAAACAGGAAATGGATTTCAGGCAGGAGAACTCGCAGAATTTGTACGGAGCAAGCAAGACGAGAATGGCAGCATTTTGATCATCTTGAATACCCGTTCGGCGGTCGAAAAGGTGTTTGAGGCTTTGAAACAATGCCAGCCGGAACATACACAACTTTACTGCCTGACCACGCACCTGTGTGCAAAGCACCGTGCAGATGTTATCGCAGAAGTTAAGCAAAAATTAAACACCTTACACGGTCAGGAACGTTTGATCTGTGTAAGCAGTCAGCTGATAGAAGCAGGCGTGGATGTAAGCTTTGATTGTGTCATTCGAAGTATGGCTGCGCTGCCCAGTGTGGCCCAGGCTTCCGGCCGATGCAACCGTAATGCGGAAAGGAAATGCCGCACGGTGTATCTTGTTAAAACCTACAATCTGGAAAATCTGGATCGACTTCCGGAACTGCGCAACGGCAGGGAAGCCACACGGCGCCTGCTGCAGCAATTACAAAGGGATGCGGACCTGTTAGAGCCGGAAAGTATTTTGAGGTACTACCAGCTTTATTATGCAGAGTCCCAACAACAGGAACGGATGGGCGATCCGGTTGAATTAAAGGGGTACATTCCCCCAAAAACAGTGAATTTGTTTGACCTTTTGTCAGATAATCGGGAAAGTGTGCTAGCCTGGAAAGAGACAACAGGAAAACAAAAGTTCCCCAATTACTTGCTCCGGCAGGCGTTTGCCACGGCAGAAAGGAATTTCCATGCTTTGGAGGACATTACAACGCCGGTGGTGGTTCCCTATGGGGAAGATGGCGCGGATATGGCAACAAGACTTTCGTCCAGTGAATCGCTTACCCCCCAAATGCTGCGGGACGCACAACGCTTTACCGTTGGTATTACAACAAATGAAAAAATACGCCTGGCAGATCAAGGCGCACTGTACACAGTAAAAGAAGGGGCAGTGACAATTCTTAACAAGGAATATTACGATGACGAAAAGGGAATTCAGACAAGCCCCGGATTTATGCCGATACAATTTGCTTAACAAGGAGGGTTAGACTTTGCAATACGAAAATTCAATATCCATGCAGGTATATGGGCGTTATGCACTGTTCAGCGACCCAATTACCCGCGTAGGCGGCGAAAAATTCAGCTACCCGGTGCCCACCTACCAGGCATTGAAGGGCATTTATGAAAGCTGCTATTGGAAACCAACGTTCACCTGGGTAATTGATGAACTGCGCGTGATGAACCCGATTGAAAGACAATCCAAAGGCATCCGTCCCATTATGTATAACAATGGGAAAAACGATCTTTCCATCTATACGTACCTTTCCGATGTTTGCTACCAGGTGCGGGCACATTTTGAATGGAACGAACATCGCCCAGACCTGGAAAAAGACCGCAATGAAAACAAACATTACGCTATTGCAAAGCGTATGTTGGAACGCGGCGGCAGAAGAGATATCTTTTTGGGAACACGCGAATGCCAGGGGTATATTGAACCCTGCATTTTTGGCCAGGGAAAAGGGCATTATGATGATGTTTCATCCCTGGACCTAGGCCTAATGGAGCACGGCATTACCTATGCGGACGAAAACGGGAAAGGAGTGATGCAGGAACGCTTTTGGCACCCGGTAATGCAGAACGGAAAAATCTGTTTTTGCCGCCCGGAAGAATGCGAAATTGTGCGCGATATCCACCCGCAAAAGATGAAGACCTTTACGCTGGGTGAAACAGTCAGCGACTGCGATGATTTGTACAGGGAGGTGATACAGGAATGAGCTGGCTTAGCTATTGCTATAAAACCTACCAGAATAGCGTGTCAGAAATTGGAAAGCAGCAGCCTGGGAAGGTTCCACTACTGCCGGTGGCTCACACGACACAGCAGGTCAACATTGAAGTGGAGTTGGACAAGGACGGAAACTTTCAGTATGCAGGCTTGCTGACACAAGATCAAAGGACAACGATCATTCCTTGCACAGAGGAATCTTCTGCGCGGACATCCGGCATGGTTCCACACCCGTTAGTGGATAAACTGCAATATATTGCGGCAGATTATCCCACTTTTGGTGGTAGTAAAGAATCCGGATGGCCGCTTTACCACAAGCAGTTACAAGCGTGGTGTACATCTCCTTATGCCCACCCGGCTGTGTGTACAGTCCTGCACTACCTGGAAAAAGAATGCCTGATCGCAGACCTGGTCAAGGCAAATATCTTGTTTATAGATGAAAATGGAACTCTGCCAACAAAATGGCAGGGAAACAAAGAAGACAAGCCCCCTATTTTGGATACGCTGACCGGCAGTGACCAGACGGAATCTTTTGTCCGGTTCCGCGTTGACAATGTTGATTTGTCGCGTGATACAACAGTCCGAGAAAGCTTTATCTGCTTTTATGAAACACAGTTAAAAGATATTGACTATTGCACAGTTCAGGGAATCAAAATGCCGGTTTCTACATTAAGCCCGTATAAGATCCGCAACCCAGGTGACCGTGCAAAGCTGATATCCAGCAATGACAATACGAATTATACTTACCGCGGGCGCTTTGCGGATGCAGCGCAGGCACTTTCGATTGGTTATGAAACAACCCAAAAGGCACACAGCGCCTTGCGATGGTTGGTCAGCAAGCAAGGGGTAAATACAGGGGACCAGACTGTACTTGTTTGGGGAACACAGAACGAAGCAGTACCCAATGTGCTGGGAGATACTTTCGATATTGCCCAGGAATATAATCCACTAGCAGGCGATGATTGGGACGATTTTGAGGAAGATACAGAAAGGTTGCCTGCGGATACCCAAGAAGAAATTGCACGGCAGTTCAACCGGGCCATTCTGGGGTATCAGCACCAGTTGAAGGGCAATTCCCAAACGGCGGTCATGATTTTGGATTCTGCCACACCAGGTCGGCTATCCGTCCGGTACTATCAGGAACTGCAGGGCTCCAAGTTGCTTGCCAATATAAAGGATTGGCACGATACGTTCCAATGGCAGCTGGAATACCGCAGTGTAGAGGAGCCGACGGAACTGGGCAAAAAGCCCAAGATCAAGAAAGTTGTCTTTGTTGGTGCGCCTGCCCCGGCGGACATTGCAAAAGCAGCCTATGGCGAAAAAGTGGATGCAAAGCTGAAACGAGCGACAATCGAACGACTGATTCCCTGTATTACCAATGGGGAGCGCTTCCCGCGGGATTTGATGATCAGCGCGGTAGATCGGGCAACAAACAGCATTGGCCTGGATTATTGGGAACAACAAAAAACACAAAGCATTGCCTGCGCTCTTGTGCGTGGGTACTATCACAGAAATAAGAAGGTGGATTATCCGATGAATGTTGACGAAAGCATTGAAAACAGGGACTATTTATTTGGAAGAATCCTGGCCTGTGCAGAGCAGATTGAAAAACGGGCATTGATTCAGCTCGGAAATGAGAACGAAAAACGTTTGACAAATGCAGAGCGTTTAAGAACCGCGTTTGCTCTGCACCCGGCAACAACAACACTTCTTTTGGATAAAAAATTAAATCCGTACCTGAACAGAATGAAAAACCGTAACGGAATGGATAGCCAAAGGTATGCGATGATGCAAGAATTATTACATAAGATTGGCACAGAAAACTTTACGAACAAAAGACTTGGTGAGCTGTATCTGGTTGGCTATGCCGACCAGATGATGGACTTTAAGGCCGAAAATGCAGAATATAAAGCGAAAGTAAAAAAGCAGGAGGAATAAAAGATGGCTGTGCTGCAGAATAAAATCGACTTTGCACTTGTGATTGCTGTAAACCATGCGAACCCGAACGGTGACCCGCTGAACGGAAACCGCCCGCGCGAAACGTATGAGGGACTGGGTGAAATTTCGGATGTGTGCCTGAAACGCAAGATCCGCAACCGCATGATGGACCTTGGCCAGAATGTGTTTGTCCAGTCGGACGACCGCTGCAATGATGGCTTCAAAAGCCTGAAAGACCGTGCAGACGGCTGCCCAGCAGTGAAAAAAGCTGAAAAAGATAAAGATGCTTATGCAAAGGCTGCCTGTGAAACCTGGCTGGATGTGCGCAGCTTTGGCCAGGTGTTTGCCTTTAAGGGAAAAGAATCCAAGGGCGATGGTGTTTCCGTTGGCGTGCGCGGCCCGGTATCTATTCATCCGGCTTTCAGCGTGGACCCGATTGATGTCGATGATATCCAGATCACAAAGAGCGTGAACGGCACGACCGGTGAAAAGAAGTCAAGCGATACCATGGGTATGAAGCACCGTGTGGCTTTTGGCGTGTACACAACCTTTGGCAGCATTAACTGCCAGCTGGCAGAAAAGACCGGCTTTACAGATGAGGATGCAGAAATCATCAAAGAAGCGCTGCGCACACTGTTTGAAAACGATATTTCCTCTGCACGTCCGGATGGCAGCATGGAGGTGGTTCGCCTGTATTGGTGGCGTCATAACTGCAAAAGCGGACAGTATTCCTCGGCAAAGGTCCACCGCTGCCTGCATGTAGAGCTAAACGAAGGTGTAGAGCAAGCACACCGGGTGGAAGATTATAATATTACCTGCGATACCCTGAACGGATTGACACCGGAAGTGTATGATGAATACTGATGACTATCTGCAAATGTCTGGCATCCAGCACTTTGCATTCTGCCGCCGCCAATGGGCACTTGCGTACTTGGAACAACAATGGTCTGAAAACCAGCGCACCGCCGAAGGCCGTCTGCAGCATACCCGCTGCCATGATGTGACCCTGACAGAAAAGCGCGGCGATTTGCTGATCGCCCGCGGTATGAGGGTCGTCAGCCACCGATTGAAGCTGACCGGCGACTGCGATGTGGTAGAGTTTCACAAGGATCCAAACGGCGTGTCATTGCAGGGCCGCCGCGGCCTGTGGCAGCCCATGCCCGTGGAATATAAGCATGGCCGCAGTAAGGTAAATGATGCCGACCGTTTGCAGCTCTGCGCACAGGCCATGGCGCTGGAAGAAATGCTGGTGTGCGAGGTGCCGGAAGGGGAAATCTTTTATGAAGAAACCCGACAGCGGGAACATGTGCCCCTGACACCGGAACTGCGCAGCACCGCGCAGACCATGGCGGATGAGATGAACCGCCTGTTTGCGCGTGGCTATACCCCCAAAAGCAAACCCGGCAAGCATTGCAATGCCTGCTCACTGAAAGCGCTTTGCCTGCCGGCGCTGTATCAGCAGGCAGACCCGGCGGCGTATCTGCGGGAGCATATTGAGGAGGGCGCGCCATGAGAAAGCTGCTCAACACCCTGTTTGTCATCAATGAGGACGCTTACCTGACATTGGATGGCGAAAACCTCGTTGTTACCCGCAATAAGCAGGAAACCCACCGCTATGCCCTGCATACGCTGGAAGGCATCGTCTGCTTTACTTACGCGGGTGCCAGCCCCGCTTTGATGGGAGCTTGTGCCCGGCGGGGCATTGACCTTTGCTTTTTTGACCCGTATGGCAGATTTCAGGCCCGCACCGTGGGGGAAGAACGCGGCAACGTGCTGCTGCGTCAGACGCAGTACCGCGTGTCGGATGACCCGGCCCAGAGCTGCCGCTATGCCCGGAGCTTTATCCTTGGTAAAGTGTATAACGCACGCTGGGTGCTGGAACGCGCAACCCGCGATCATCCCCAGCGTGTCCCGAAGAGCAAGGCCACCGAGAACGACATCTGGAAGACACCGGCCGAAGCGCCGCCGCGCTGCCGCTGATACAGACCAGCGATGATCCGGAACAGCTGCGCGGCCTGGAAGGCGAGGCAGCCCAGCGCTACTTTGACTGCCTGAATGACCTGATTCTGCAGCAAAAGCAGGATTTTGTGTTTGAGGGCCGCAGCCGCCGCCCGCCGCTGGACAATGTGAATGCGCTGCTTTCGTTTGCCTACAGCATGCTGGCGCGGGAGTGTGCATCCGCCTTGACCGCTGTGGGCCTGGACCCTTACGTTGGCTTTATGCACCGCCCGCGCCCCGGCCGCAAAAGTCTGGCACTTGACCTGATGGAAGAACTGCGGGCGGTTTATGCAGACCGGCTGGTCATCAGCTGCATCAATCAAAAAATCATCACGGCAAAACACCTGCAAAAACAGGAAAATGGTGCCGTACTGCTGACGGATGATGGCCGCAAAGCTTTCCTGACCGCATGGCAGAACAAAAAGAAGGAAGAGATCACCCATCCGTTTTTGAAAGAAAAACTGCCCTGGGGGCTGGTGCCCTATGTTCAGGCGCTTTTGCTGGCCCGTGCTCTGCGCAGCGACCTGGAAGTGTACCCACCGTTTTTCTGGAAGTGAGGTGCCGTTATGTTGGTGCTTGTAACCTATGATGTCAACACCGAAACAGCCGCCGGTCGTCGCAGGCTGCGCAAAGTAGCAAAAGTCTGTGTAGACTACGGCCAGCGGGTGCAAAACTCCGTATTTGAGTGCCTGCTGGATGCCGCGCAATACACGATGTTCAAAGCAAAATTGACCGAACTGATCGATTCAGAATCGGACAGCCTGCGCTTTTATCAACTGGGAAACCATTACAAAAGCAAAGTCGAGCATGTGGGTCTGCACCCGGATTTTGATCAGGATGGAATCTTGTTTGCTTAGTGCGAGGGGAAGGCGATCATAAAACCCCCGGTTCCTTCGCACCAGAAAATATGGAAAAAACAGGGGCAGAAAGGGTAAAATACAGCCCTGCCTGTCAGCATGAAGATGCAATCCCCATAAAATTTGTTTCATATGCGCAAAAGTGCCCCACTGTTTTGTGCACTTTTGCTGTCGCTCTCCGCAAGGAGAGCGTGGATAGAAATGGCTGGAACAACGGGAAAATCGAACAGAGCAATTGTCGCTCTCCGCAAGGAGAGCGTGGATAGAAATGCTAGCATGTATGTCAAGTGTGAAGGAGATGAAGATGTCGCTCTCCGCAAGGAGAGCGTGGATAGAAATAAAGTAGAAGAACGTTCATATCCAAGAAGCAGTGCAGTCGCTCTCCGCAAGGAGAGCGTGGATAGAAATGTCTGTTTCGGCTATCCCGGAACTTATTCCCTTGTCGCTCTCCGCAAGGAGAGCGTGGATAGAAATGCTTGTGTTGGTTTTCACTAGTTTTTGCCCGGCGTCGCTCTCCGCAAGGAGAGCGTGGATAGAAATATCTTTATAACTTCCAGATGTTTGCTTGTGTTGGTGTCGCTCTCCGCAAGGAGAGCGTGGATAGAAATTATTATGTTTGTCAATCTCCGTGTTGTGGATGGCTGTCGCTCTCCGCAAGGAGAGCGTGGATAGAAATGACCCTGACGGAATTCTTGTGTTTTGCGGCCCTCAGTCGCTCTCCGCAAGGAGAGCGTGGATAGAAATAGCACAGGGTCGGTGAATATCAGGGTGTGCATTAGTCGCTCTCCGCAAGGAGAGCGTGGATAGAAATGCCTTACTCCTTTGATTGCTCTCTTCGACTTCCCGTCGCATCCACGCTCTCCTTGCGGAGAGCGACCCACATA
>OQWM01001781.1_pt1 | contig 14768 bp, 7 predicted proteins | sample 1691531 | NCBI WGS metagenome assembly OQWM01 (sample SAMN03418257, study PRJEB22391) | human gut metagenome | biome: human-gut; feature: organic feature; material: feces | host: Homo sapiens | place: Tanzania | collected 2013-01
AACGGCGGCAGGATCATAAACAGCGCAAACTACGGCAAGGTAAGCGGCACGGGAAACATCGGCGCCGTTGCCGGCAAGGTGACGAATGCAGAGATAAGCTGTGTCTACCATACCTATTACAGCGCCGACAGCGATATCGGCAGCAAGGATTCGGCCAGCCGCATAGACACCATGCGCTTTGCATCCAGCCCCACGATGTGTCCGACCGAAACGGAGAAGACCGTCGGCGGCGTGACCAGCGACGATCTTCTGGCTTTGCTCAATGCATGGGTCTCGGCAGACAGCGGCACGAGATGGCGCAAATGGACATTTAACACCGATGCCGACAGCATTGACCGCGTCGGCGGCCGGTATCCAATGCTGGCATACCCCGGCTACGCCTCCGAAACACCCGTTTATACAAACAGTGTGCCTATGGAAACGCTCTATGAGTCGAAAACCGACGCTCAGCCCGGCATATGCTACAGCATAGGCGATGTTAAAGAGCTCGAAATGCTCGCAAAGTTCGTAAACGAGGGCTACAATACATCGGGTGCTACCTTCTTCCTCACGGCAGACCTGAGCATCGTCGTAAACGGCTCGTTCTACAAGGGCGAGAGCTGGGTGCCCATAGGCAGCAGCGAGACCAACAGCTTCAAGGGCGTCTTTGACGGCCAGGGCTATGTTATAAACGAGCTGATAATCAATAAGACTAACGATCCCGGAGGACTGTTCGGCTATGTCAACAGCGAACAGGCGGTCATCAAAAACGTCGGCGTCGGCGGCGGCATAACCGCAAACGACTATGCCGGCGGCATAGTCGGCTTTCTCAGAGCAGGTACGGTCGAAAACTGCTGGGTGAGCATGAACGTAAACGGCGATAAGGCAACCGGCGGTATAGCCGGCTACATGGATAACGCAAAGATCTATAACTGCACCATGTACGGCACGGCGACCGATAATCACAAATACGGCGGCATCGTCGGCGAGTCGACCGTAAACAGCACCGTGCAGTACTGCTACTACAGCAACGACAACTCCGATGTTTCGGGAACGCCCAATGCCGGAACATACAGCCTCACCCTGGCCTTCAAGGTCGTAAGCGGCGAATATAACCTGACGAGAAGCGTCAATATAAACGGTCAGAAGACAGTCAAGGTGCTCAATGCCCTCAACTATTGGGTCGATACCCTCGGCAAGGGGCAGAACATGCGTCACTGGAAGCAGGATAAATCGGCTGCCAGTATTGCACGTCTGCGCGGCAGCTTCCCGGCACATATTTATTTTAACGATCCCTCCCCGCTTGAATACATAAGCGAGCAGCCCGGTGAGACCGACCGCAGCGATAACCCGTACAATGTCACTTACAAGTGCACGGCCACGATGACCGAGCTTTACGAGAGCAAGGCCGACGCTCTGCCCGGCGGAAACTACAGCATATCCACCGGCGACGAGCTTGGACTTCTGTCAAAGTATGTCCAGGAAGGCTATTCGACCAAGAAGGCAAACTTCTATCTTACGGACAACGTAAACATAACAACTCAGGGACTTGACACGGAGGGCGCGGGCTGGGTTCCCATCGGAACGACGCTCAATAACCACCAGGGCATATCCACGATCACCTATTTCCGCGGAAACTTTGACGGCTGCGGCTACACGGTCACAGGTCTGTATTTTGTCTCCGACTTTATTGACATGGCGGGTCTCTTCGGTCAGTGCTGGGGCAGCACAATAAGAAACCTCGGCGTTGCCGGCGAGGTGCTCGGAGACGATGAGGTCGGCGGCATCGTCGGCAGAGCAAATGACTGTATCATCGAAAACTGCTGGTCGTCTGTAATAATCCAGGCCTCGACCGAGGTCGGCGGTATTGTCGGCTATGCGCACAATTCCACGATTTCAAACTGCGCGGCCTACGGACCGCTGTACACCACCAGCGACGAGGGCGAGAAGTCCGGCTTTGTCGGAAGGTCCAACGGCTCGACCTTCAATAACTGCTACTATCTCTACGGCCTTATTGACGATTTCTACAACAAAACCGATAAGGACAGTGTGTTTAATAACTGCATGTACTTCAAGTACGACGTAGATGGTACCCAGAAGTGCACCCTCAAAACCGCCATCACCGTTGACAGCTACACCGGCGACGATATGCTCGAGGCTCTCAATGCGTGGGTATATATGCAGAATAACGAGCTTTACTGCTCGTGGCACACCGCCTCATCCATAACGGAGATCCCCGGTGCGAACGGCTACTTCCCGGTGCTGGTCAATCCCAAAATGAGCGGCACGGGCGGCGACGACGGCTACTGCGGAGATTATGAGGCGACAAATACCATGCGCGCACTGTACAGCACACGCTCCGACGGCGTTGAGGGCGGCTGCTACAGCATAAGCAATATGGATGATCTCGTCGCGTTCAGAAAGTACGTAAACGAGGGCTATAAGACAAGCAAGATCATATTCTTCATGACCCATGATATCGATATGTCCGTCCAGTATTCGGCTGCGAGCGGAACCTCATGGACGCCTGTCGGCACGGCAAAGGAGCCGTTCAAGGGCATATTCGACGGTCAGGGCTACACGCTCAAATACCTGTATATAAACAGCAATGCAGACGATCAGGGCTTCTTCGGCCACGTCACCGGCAATAACGCCGTGGTAAAGAACCTCGGTATAAGCGGCACTGTAACGTCCAAGGGTGTAAACTCCGCCGCCATCTGCGCCGACTTCAACTTCGGCACGATAGCAAACTGCTGGTCGAGCTGTGCCGTCGCGGGCGCGTCAAACTCCGGCGGCATAATCGGCGGCGGCAATATGGGCACGGTCATAAACTGCACGAGCTACGGCGCTGTAAACGGTGCATCCACCTACGGAGCAATAGCCGGCGCACCTGTCGGCACGCAGCTTAAATACTGCTACTATCTCTACGGCACCTGTCAGCAGGGATACCCGTCGGATAAGGGCATTCTGTACCCCACGGTGCAGAGCTTTAACGGCACCGGAGCTGTCTGCGTCATGGCAGAGTATGTCAACGTTGAGGGCACGCGCACAAAAAACGTCTCCTCCGCGCTGAAAATGTACGTTGACGCGCATCCGGAAGTGAACTACTGCTATTGGGGCATCGGCGACTCGGAGGAGTACTACCTCCAGGGCGTAACGGGCTTCCCGGTTCTGATCTCAGCCTCGGACACCAAGGGCGAGCACGATTATAAGCAGTATAAGGCGCAGTTCAAGGACAAGAAATACTTCTCGGTTCTGGCCGCGCTGAAGGATGCAAACTCCGCCGAGGGCGGCGGCGTTGTAACGCTGCTGGTAAATGCGCAGCTTAAAAACCGTGAGGATATCGTCTTTGACGACGACGTAACGCTCAACACATCTGACTTTTCTCTGATCATCATGTCCGAGGTCTCCGTTAAGAGCATGAATCAGATACTCGGCACGTTCATCATAAAAAGCGGCGGCACGATAAACCTTGACGGCGATAAATTTATCTATTCGCATATGAAGTCAGACGATTCGTGCAACAGTGCGTTCTATTCAAAGGAGAGCCTGACCATACAGACCGTCAAGACCGACGATCCGACGGCCTATGATCTGACGTTCTACAGCGGCGAATTTATCGTAAACGCGGCGCTCGATTCCGGCAATCCGCACAAGATACCCGGCGGCAGCAAGCTGACGATAAAAGAGCGCGCAACGCTCAATGTCGAGCGCAATGCCCGCATAAGAACGACAGGCGGCGCGGAGATATACGACTACGGCACGATAAAGATCGGCAACGCGACGCTCGACCGCAACAAGGGCAGCCGCATCGTCGGCGTCCTTGAGGATAAGAGCGGAAAGGTAAGCCTGCCGTTTATCTACTACGACGGATATCATCTGCGCGGCTGGATGGCCAATGAGGAGCTGTATGCAGCCGGCAGCACTGTCGATGTTCCGACAGCGACGACCTTCACGGCGACCTGGGCGATAGGAGACAGGATGGATCCCTACCCCGGCGATGACAGCTACACCGACGGCGAGATCACCTATGATTTCAAGATCCATGTCATCCAATCCGCCGGCGGCAGGATAAGCCCCGAAACGATGAACGTCGCACGCGGCGAAACGCTCAGCTTCACCGTCGAGGCCTCCGAGGGCTATTATATCAAGAACGTCCTCGTTGACGGCAAGAGCGTAACGCTCGACGATAACGGCGCATATCAGTTCATAAGCGTAGGCGAGGATCACACGATTACAGCGCTGTTTGCCCAATACACAAACAGCGGCTACAACAGCTATATAAACAAATTCGCGGATGTCAAGACGAGCGACTGGTTTTATAATAACGTTCGCTTTGCTTACACGATGGGGCTCATGAACGGTACGTCGGCAACAACGTTCTCGCCCGGTGACCCGACGGCCAGAGCGCAGTTTATAACCGTTTTGTGGCGCATGTCAGGTTCACCGGTCGTTCCCGGAAGCGAATGCCGGTTTAACGATGTCGCAAGCGGCGCCTATTACTATGAGGCGGTGCGCTGGGGCGTTGCAAACGGCATAATAAACGGCTATTCGGCAACGGTGTTTGACCCGAACGGACAGGTAACCCGCGAGCAGCTGATAACCATGCTCTTCCGCTATGCCAAAAACTACGCGGGCGACGATGTGGCAAAGTACGACACAACCAACATTCTTGGCTATTCGGATGTCCTTCAGATATCCAAGGGGATGACTCAGCCGTTCCAGTGGGGAATAGGCGCCAAGATAATAAGCGGCACGAGCGCCACCACGCTTACTCCGCAGGGCACGGCGACCCGTGCGCAGGTCGCGGCCATTCTCTCGCGCTACTGCAACAGCTTTGTTCTGAAGCTTCCCGTAATGATGTAAATACCGACTTAAAAGGCGATCGGCGGCCACAGCGGATAATTTCGCTGTGGCCGTAATCGTCAGTGCAGTAAGGAGATTTATTGTATGGAAATAAAACGGATCAAGCAGGCAGATGATGAACTATATAAAGAAGCGATGACCCTGTACGGCATGAGCTTTCCGCTGCACGAGCAGCGCGAAGCGGATTCTCAGAAGCGGATACTGGAGCAGGACGCGTACTATTGACATAGAACCAAAAATCACCGAGTAAAGTCCGTAACAGACTAAGCTCGGTGATTTTTTCTTTTAATTGCTGTGCCCGGTAACTCGGTTTTTTAATACTTCGTTATCAGTCTGCACAAGCTTTTATGTTTGTATATTGATTACAGGACTTTGGTCAGCTGCATGTAGCGATGAATCATTGCCGCCATTTGGCCGCGGGTCGTCGCATCGACAGGGCCGAAGTTGCCGTTGGGGTAGCCGTTGACAACGCCGAAGGATTTCGCCCACTGGACCGCATTACGTGCCCAGGAGCTGATAACAGAGGAATCGCCGAAGATAGGCGAACCGCTGACAGCGGGCGAGCCTGCATAGCGATAGAACATCGTGACGATCTCCTGACGGCTTATCGCGACGCCGGGAGCAAATGTCGTTGCGCTTGTGCCCTTTGTCACGCCGGTATTGTATGCCCAAACGATGGCGTTGTATGCCCAGTCGAAGTTCTTGGCACCGATGTCGGTAAACGGAGGCGTTGCCATGCCCGTTACGTCGGGGGAGCCCTCAAGACGGTACAGAACGGTGACGAACATTGCACGTGTCATTTTGGTTTCGGGAGCAAACTTCGTATCCGAAACGCCGTTCATTATGTCGTGCTGCCAAACGTACTTGACATCGTTGTAGAACCAGTCGGTCTTGGAAACGTCAACGAAGGGGAAGGGAACCTCATAGCCGCAGACAGAGCAGACCTTGTATACCAGCTTGTGGCCGGTTGCGGGGATAACCTCGGATTTGCTGAGGACCTCGCCGCATTCACTGCAGTGGCTGCCCTCGGTGCAGCCGTCCTTTGTGCAGGTAGCTGCAACTGCCGGGGTGTCGATGACCTTGGTGTGCTCGTGAGCAGCAACGGTCAGCTTTGCCTCGTTGGTGATGTACATGGTTGGGCTCTTAAGATCAATATTGTAGATCATGCAGGCGAAGGCTCTGCCGTTGTCGCTCGCGGCGGCCTTTGCGATGGTAAGGGTATCGGTGGTGCTCAGGGAGACCTTCTTGAGCGCCGCAAGAAGCTTGAGCGCGATCTCCAGCTTGTTGCTGCCGGAAAGATCAATTCCGCCGAAGTCGATGCTCTTAACGGCATCGGGCTCGAGCCACAGATACTTATATGTTCCCGCGGTGTTTACCTTAACCTTGAACGTTGCGCTCTCGCCCTCCTTGACGGTAACGTCATTGGGGCCGGTAACGTCAAGCTCGCTGCCCATGAGACCGGCGATGAACTTGAGGAAGGTGTAGGCGTCAAGATTTTTCAGCAGGCCGTTTATATCAAAGCCGCCCTCGAGAAGCTTTTTGAGTATATCCGCAATCTGGTCGGAGTCAAGCTTCTCCAGCAGCTTTTTGAGCGTCTCGTTGTCGCCAATAAACTGCTTGAACAGCTCAAGAAGCTTGTCCTTGTCAAGATTTTTAAGGATATCCTCGATGTCTATATTCCCGTCGCCGACTATAAGACCCTTGAGCGCTTCAAGGAGGGTTTCCGGATTGATGTTTTCGAGCAGCATGTCAAGAATATCATTTTTCCCCTTGAGGCTTTCCAGCAGAGCTTTGAGCGCATCTTCCGGTATGAGTTTGAATATGTCTTCAAGATTGCCGTTGCCATTGAGGAAGTCCTCAAGTAATTGTTCGAGCTTCTCCTGAGGAATATTATTAAAAAGCCTATCAAGCTCGTTCTTATCGATGAACAGTCCTAAAAGAGCTTTGACCTGGTCTAAAGAGAGGCCGCTGAGAAGATCTTTTACATTGCCTTCGCCAGCAATAAGTTTCTTAATCGTTTCTACAAGAGCCTTAGCCTCATTGCTCTTGAGCATACCGAATATTTTCTGAATTGTAGGATCGTCAAGAGCGCCAAGCAACTTGTCAAGCTGATCTTTGGGGAGTTGCTGGATGAGCGCCTTAAACAGCGCGGACATGTCCTCGCTGTTCAAGTCCTTGAGAAGATTTTCAAGCTGAGCCTTGAGCTGCTTACTGTCTTGCCCGCCCTTAAGCAATGCCTTTATCTGATCGACGAGCGCCTGTATGTCTGGACTTTGCTCAAGCTGCATGTCTTCATCGACCTTGGGTTCGGTTTCCGCATTGGCGTCTGCAATGGCGTAAACCGGCAGCAGCGTGAACACGAGCACCAGCACCAGTATCAGGCTGATAATGCGATTTTTCATAATATTCCTCCTTGCTCCATTGACATAAAATAAATGGCCAATAAAATATTTACGGTGTCAATATGTCAACAATTATTATACAGATTTATTACAGCACTTGCAATGCTATTCATACAAAAAGTTTAAAAACAGCAAAATAACCAGTTACATAAGATAATTATTGTGCAAAATTTGTGCTGCCGTACCGATTATACAATTACACCTCTGTCGTTTTCCGACGAAACAGCGGCCGGTTGAACAGTATATGCGGAGGATGATTAAAAGCCCAGGTCATTTGGCCTGAGCTTTTTTGCATATCTCGCTGCCGAAGCGCACGGGGCGTTCTTTGCCGCGCAGAGTGTCGGATAAAAGCTCCTGCGGCAGATCAAGCACACCTTCCTTAAACAGCAGGACTATCGTTGAGCCGCCGAAGCGGAACAGGCCCTTTTCCTCGCCGCGGTGAATGACGCCTGCCTGACGGTAGTTTTCTATCTTTCCGACGAGGCACGCACCGACCTCTATCTGAACGACGGGGCCGAAGTTTTCGGTGTACAGGACGCAGTATTCGCGAGTGTTCTGCATGAACACAGGCCTTTTGCGCACGACGACAGGCTGCACGGGGTGATAGTGCCCCCGAATGTGCCGGTTGCGGCTTTTGAAGCCGTCGTCAATGTAGCAGTAGCGGTGGTAGTTCTCAACGCCGAGGCGCAGCACAAGGCATGTACCGTTCATGTACTCGCCGGCAATGTCCGCGCCGCCGACGAGATCATCAACGTTGTACCAGCTGTTTTTTATCGCAAATTCCGAGTCATTGCTTATTTTATACGCCGACAGATAGCCGTCGCAGGGGGAGATGAGCGCATCGGACTCCATGTTCACCGGGCGTGCGCCGTCCTTCACCTGACGGGTGAAAAAGTCGTTGAAGCAGCGGTAATCCTGCTTAACATAGTCGCTCATGTCCAGGGCATTTGCTCGGATAAAGCCGTCAATACGCCGTGCCGACAGCCTTGTATCCATATATGCGCCGACTACGGCTGTGAGAACCGGATTTGTCATAATGCTGCGCGCCGGCCAGCCAAGGTGCTTAAAATAGCAGCAGGTAAGGCCAAACGTCATTTTCTTAGAGGTCATGTCTTTTCACCGTTTTCATTTTGATTAGTACGCACAGCAGCAGTATGCCGCACAACAGAATGGTTGCATAAAAGCTCACTCCGCGGCTTAAAAGCTCAATGCTCACGGGGTCGCGCACGAGCTGCTTAAAGCCGCTGAGCAGGATATAATCAGCAACGCCGACAGCTCCGGGGACCGGCACGGCGTTCGAGCCCAAAACCGCAAACGCCTGAACCGAGAAGGCCTTGAACGCGTCGCCGGCCTTTCCGCCGACCGCGAGAAACACGCAGACCGAGACCAGGATCACCGACAGCCTCTGCGCCAGATTGCACAGAAAGATCTTTATAAGAAGCCCTGTTTCGCGCCGTAAAAGCTCGCCGCATTTCTTATACTGCTTTATCATCGCAAGCAGCTTTTCGTACTGTACATCGTAGTCCTTATAAATGTGCAGCCTGCACATAAGCTTCAGTCCCCAGCGGCAGACACTGAGTATGAGCCTGTCGTTAAAGATACACATTAAAAACAGCGCGATGAACGCCAATTGAACGATGACGCCGAAGGCTATAAACAGCTTTGGAGCGAGACTCATGCGAAGCAGTATGCCGGGATGAACAAGGCAGCATACCGCGCTTATGAGCAGTATCGCCACAGTATACATCACAAGATTCAAAAGCAGTGCGATAGCCGACACCGCCGCCGGAATTCCGCTTTTCATCATCAGAATGAGCGCGGCCGGCTGGCCGCCGGTGGCCGAGGGGGTTATCGCTGAAAAGAAAATGTCCGACGCGGAAAAAATTATGCTCTTTCCGGCGGAAAAGCCGTGTCCGAAAAAGCGGCAGGTGCATCGCAGACCAAGTCCCTCAAAGTAAATAAAGCCGAATGCGCATACGGCGGCAAGGATCATCCACAGGGTGTCAGAATTCTTCAGAAAGCAAAGAAATCGCTCCCACGAAAAGCCTTTTGAGCATGACGTGATTATCTTTATCGTTATTGCGGATATTGTGACCAAAAGCAATATCCACAGCAAATTATTTTTCAGTTTGTTTTTCATATGCCCTTAACTGTGTGGTTTTTATTAACACAGTTAGTATACACGTCCGTCACACATTTGTCAACGATTATAAGAGGTTTTGTCTGTTGACGTTGACAAATATATAAGGATTAGAATATAATTCACCTATTAGGGCGCTTTTGAGCGCCGCAGCACGAAAGGCGGCTCTGCTTATGAAAAATGTTATAGAAATGTTTGGCTCGATGGTGTTTAACGACTGCGTCATGCAGGCGCGGCTCCCGAAGCAGGCATATAAGCAGGTACAGCGCTCCATAAAGCTCGGCGAGCGGCTCGACGGCGAGACAGCCGAGGTCGTGGCCAACGCCATGAAGGACTGGGCGCTTGAGAAGGGCGCGACGCACTTTACTCACTGGTTCCAGCCCATGACAGGCATAACCGCCGAAAAGCACGACAGCTTCATTGCGCCAAGCGATAACGGCAGAATAATCATGGAGTTTTCCGGCAAGGAGCTCATTCAGGGCGAGCCGGACGCATCGAGCTTCCCCACGGGCGGCCTGCGTGCAACATTTGAAGCACGCGGCTATACGACCTGGGATCCGACATCCTACGCGTTTATTAAGGATAATGTTCTGTGCATACCTACGGCGTTCTGCTCCTACGGCGGCGAGGCGCTGGATAAGAAGACACCGCTGCTGCGCTCAATGGAGGCGTTAAACCGTCAGGGGCTTCGCATTTTGAGACTGTTTGGCAATACAGACGTCACCGCGGTGAAGACCACCGTTGGTCCGGAGCAGGAGTATTTTCTAATAGATAAAAGCATCTATGAAAAGCGCAAGGATATAATGTACACCGGCAGAACGCTTTTCGGAGCACAGCCGCCCAAGGGCCAGGAGCTTGACGACCACTATTACGGAACGATAAAGCCGCGCGTCGCGGCGTTCATGGAGGAGCTCGACGAGGAGCTCTGGAAGCTCGGTGTTTTGGCGAAGACCGAGCATAACGAGGTCGCTCCCGCTCAGCACGAGCTTGCGCCGATATATACAACGACAAATATTGCCGCAGATCACAATCAGATAACCATGGAGCTCATGCAGAAGCTTGCGCGTAAGTATGATATGGTGTGCCTGCTGCACGAAAAGCCCTTTGCCGGCGTTAACGGCTCCGGCAAGCACAATAACTGGTCGATGACGACCGACACGGGACTAAATCTTCTTGAGCCGGGCGAAACTCCGTATGAGAACGCGCAGTTTCTGCTGCTGCTGTGCGCCGTTTTGCAGGCGGTTGACGATTATCAGGATATGCTGCGCATATCCGTTGCAAGTGCTGCCAACGACCATCGCCTCGGCGCCGCCGAAGCGCCTCCGGCGATCATTTCCGTGTTCCTCGGCGAGGAGCTTGAGGAGATACTTGAGGCTATCGAAAACGATACGCCCTACGGCGGCAAGGAGAAGGAGCAGATCAAGGTCGGCGTTCACGTTCTGCCGAAGTTTGCGCGCGACGCTACAGACAGAAACCGCACCTCGCCATTTGCCTTCACTGGCAATAAATTTGAGTTCCGCATGCTCGGCTCATCGATGTCAATCTCTGGAGCAAACGTGGTGCTCAACACCGCCGTGGCAGAGTCGCTGCGTAAATATGCCGACATTCTCGAAAATGCCGATAGTTTTGAAACCAGCCTGCACGAGCTCATACGCAGCGTTATAAAAAAGCACAAGCGCATTATATTCAACGGCAACGGTTACGGCGATGAATGGATAAGCCAAGCTGCCTCTCGCGGACTTAAAAATTTCCGTACGACGGTAGACTGTGTGCCATACTATCTCGATATAAAGAATGTTGACCTCTTCGCACGCCACAGAGTGTATTCCGAGATCGAGCTTGCCGCACGATATAAGATGAAGCTTGATAACTACTGCAAGGTCATCCGCATCGAAGCGCAGACCATGCAGGAGATGGTTTGGCAGGATATACTGCCGGCAGCCAGCGCTTACTCAAAGAAGCTTTCGGACACGGCGCTTTCCAAGGCGCAGCTCGGGATAGACAACAGCTTTGAAAAGGAGCAGGCGGCAAAGGTAAGCGAGCTTATGAGCGAAACGGTAACGAACGTGAAGGCTCTTGCCGCAGCCGCAGAGAGCGCTGATGAGTATTCAGAAAACTATACGAGAGCGTCGGTGTTCCGTGATAAGGTGCTCCCTGCTCAGGAAGCGCTCAGACGAAGCGTTGACGGGCTTGAGCAGAACACCGCCAAGCAGTTTTGGCCGTATCCTACCTACGGCGACATTCTGTTCAGCGTGCAGTGAAAAGGGGAGAGAGCTTTGGATATCAGCAAAAAAACCGTAAAACGAATACTGCTTATAATAGCCTTCACTGTTATTTTGATATGGGCGGTGTATAACCACAAGCTGCTGTTTAAGTATATCGGCGAGCTGTATGCGCTCATTTCGCCGTTTGTTATCGGCCTGTGCATAGCATATGTCGTCAATGTCATCATGCGCCCTATAGAGCGGATGTGGATGAAGCTCCTCAGCAGGTTCAAGGGTAAGTGGGTCGAAAAGCTCAAGCGGCCGATATGCCTGCTGCTAAGCATATTGCTCATAATCGGCATAATACTCGCGGTCGTATTCCTCATTATCCCCGAGCTGAGCGAATCGGTATCCTCACTTGTCAGCATGATCCCGTCCTATGTCACCGAGATCGAAAGCTGGTGGGAGGCACTGTCCGAGCGCCTGGTCAAATATGGTGTTGACCTGCCGCAGTTCAACTTTAATCCCGATAAGCTAATAGACTTCCTGAAGGACGGCGGTACTGCGGTACTGAACACGACCCTGTCGGCAACGACGTCAATTGTCACGGCAGTTATTAATTTCGTGCTTGCTCTCGCTTTTTCCATTTACGTCCTCGCGCAGAAGGAAACGCTCAAGCGCCAGTCGAAGAAGGTCATGTCAAGGCTGATGAAGCCAGAGAAAATGCAGAAGCTTCTCGATATGCTCGACCTTATAAACCGCACGTTTACAAATTTCATAACCGGTCAGCTCACGGAGGCGGTGATAATTGGTGTCCTGTGCTTTATAGGCATGTCGATCTTCCGTATGCCCTACGCTCCGGCGATATCCGTGCTTGTCGGCTTCACGGCGCTCATCCCCGTGTTCGGCGCATTTATCGGAACCGCGATCGGTGCATTCCTTATACTGCTGGTAAAGCCTATTCAGGCCGTGTGGTTCGTAGTGTTTATCATCGTCCTTCAGCAGTTTGAGGGCAACCTCATCTATCCCAAGGTCGTCGGCAAATCCGTCGGGCTTCCGGGCATATGGGTTCTCGTCGCCGTAACGATCGGCGGCAACGCCATGGGCGTTGTGGGCATGCTCATAAGCGTTCCGCTGTGCTCTGTGCTGTATGTTGTTGCGCGAAATGCAGTAAACGGCCGGCCGCTTGCGGAACGGTCGGAATAAAAATAACAGCCTGTCAAGGAGCCGCTGTTTTCGCAAGCTGAAAACGGCGGCTCCTTTGACAGGCTGTGAAAATACTACGTTCAAAGGCCGGACTTTTTCAATTATAATGTTTTTTCCTGAGCCTGATATTCAGAAGTACAATTGCAGACAGCACAAGGATAATTCCCACCGCGCTCATCGGTGTGAGCGCTTCATTGTAGACCGCAATTCCCACTACCGTTGCAACGACCGGCTCGACCGAGGCCATTATGGATGCCTTGCCGTTTTCAAGCCCCTCAAGGCCGCGTGTATACAGCAGATACGGCATAAAGCACGTCACAAGACCGGTAGCAAAGGCAAAGCCGAAGTTCGGCACCGTCTGCGTTATGATATCGAGATACTCCGTTCCGCCGATCATCGTAGCTCCGACTGCGGCAAGCAGGCAGGAGTAAAAGTTTATGGTCAGGCTTGAGTATCCGCGGTTTAGAGCAAAGCGGCTGAAGATGCTGTAGAGCGCGTAGCACACTCCGGCGGTGAGACCGAGCGCCAGACCGACGGGCGTTATCCTTGCGCCGCCTCCGCCAATGCCGGAGACAAGGCAGCAGCCGGCAAATGCCAGAACCATTGCAATGAGCTTTTGAGCCGTGAGCTTTTCCTTAAACAGCAGCGCCGAGAAAAGTATAACAAAGCACGGCGCAGTATACAGCAGTATCGCGGCCGCCGAAAGGCTCATATAATCCATGGCTTTAAAATAGCACACGCCGAAGATGAGCAGCGAAACTATCCCGCTGCCGATGAATATCCACACATCCTTCAGGTGTATTTTAAACGCACTGCGGTCGCTTACGAGAAGAACGACACCGAAAAGCACAGCGGCAAAGCTGCATCTTACCGCGATGCAGCCTATCGCGGATACGCCCATCACATCGAGCGTGCGGCGGAAAAAGCCCATGAAGCCCCACAGTGAGCCCGCGAGGATAACGCTTACAACATATTTGTTCTTCATCAGCCCAAACCACCTATCCACGAGGCCAGCGGCACATAAATGACCGGCAGGACTATCGCCGGGAGCAGATTCGGAACATTGACCTTGCGTTCGGTAACACCGATCATATTAAGCCCCATTCCGATAAATATTGCGCCGCCGACAGCGCTCATCTCAGTTATGACCTCGGTGCTCAGAAAAGGTGAGAGCGAGCCCGCGAGCAAAATGAGGACTCCTTCCCAAATGAGCACCGGAACGAGCGACAGAGCAACGCCGACGCCCATTGCCGCCGACATTGCCGCGGCTGAAACTGCGTCGATGACCGTCTTGGTGTACAGCACGCTGTAATTACCCCGCAGTCCGGCATCGAGTGAGCCCATTATGGCCATGGCTCCGACCGTGAACATGACCGATGCGCTTATAACGCCGTCGGCAAAGCGACCCTCGGCAAACTTTTTACCCTCAAACAGCTTGGCTACCCTTACACCCATGCCGTCTATGAACTCGTCGATCTTCAGAGCCTGTCCGATCACCGCGCCGATTGCAAGGCAGAGAACAAGGCACATGGTATTTGATGAGCCGATTATACCCTGCACTCCGACCGAAACGACGACCAGCCCCATCGCGGTCATCAGGCAGTCGACAAGCTTGTGATTTATCTTTGATCTGAGCAGCGTTCCGGCCGTTCCGCCGATGAGTATGCCCAAAGCATTAACTATTGCAGCAATCATACGATAACCTTCTCTTTGCCGAATTACCAGCCTATTTTAATAACTTCATTTTCAATAGTCAACACTCATTTTTATGTGATTGACAAAAAAATAAGTAGTGTGCTATTATTGCAAATGTCAAGTGAATATTTGCGGGTATGATGGAATTGGCAGACATGCGAGATTTAGGTTCTCGTGCTTACGGCGTGCAGGTTCGACCCCTGTTACCCGCACCATAACGCACGGCGGTTTTTACACTGCCGTGCTTTTTTAGGAGCTGCTATGGCAAATTTTATT
>OQWM01001782.1_pt1 | contig 14766 bp, 10 predicted proteins | sample 1691531 | NCBI WGS metagenome assembly OQWM01 (sample SAMN03418257, study PRJEB22391) | human gut metagenome | biome: human-gut; feature: organic feature; material: feces | host: Homo sapiens | place: Tanzania | collected 2013-01
GATCTACACTCTTTCCCTACACGACGCTCTTCCGATCTGGTAGGAACTGACGAGTTCTATTTACCCAAGGGTTGGCACATTTATCACGAAATAAGAGATGCACTATATTTGTGTGTTGGCGCTACATTGACTATCCCCACTCAAATAGCGAGTTCAATAAAAAAGTCTTTTTTATTTTTCGGTTGTAGCTTCGCAGTATTCAAGTAGTTTTATGGCGTCGACGTATTGTGCTATGCCCAACGCTACTTCTTTGGCAGCCTTCATGGCGAGTACTACGGTTTGGGGTCGGTGCACTACGTCGCCTCCTGCAAATACGCCGCGTCGGGTGGTCATGCCCATGGGGCGGTCGCCACAGATTACATAGCCCTTTTCATCGACTTGTATGCCGGTGGTGGTGCTGACTATGCGTGCTGCTGGGCGCGAGCCTATGGCAAGGAATACGCGGTCGAAGCTTTCGGTGCGCTCGCCTTGGGGGGTGGAGAGGCGTATGGCGCACACACGGCCCTTTTCGTTGCCTATGAACTCGAGCGAGTTGGTTTGCCACATAAACTTTACGCCCTCTGTCACGGCGTCGTCGTACTCGCTCTTGATGGCGGGCATTTCGGCTTGTGTGCGACGATATACCACGGTGACATCGGCTCCGAGACGTTTGGCGGTTCGCGCTGCATCCATGGCTACGTTTCCGCCCCCTATCACTGCTACGCGGTCGCCTCGGCGAAGGGGTACCATTTCGTAGGGCATGGCGCCTTCCATGTAGGCGTTAACGTTGTGGAGGAAGTCGGTGGACTGGGTGACGCGTCGGAGGTTGGCGCCTGGTATGTTGAGATTTTGGGGGAGTGCGGTGCCTGTGCCCATAAATATGGCGTCGAAGCCGTCGGCAAAGAGGCTGTCGACGGTGACTCCGCTTTTTGGGTCGCCCACGAGGCAGTTTGTGACGAAGGTAACGCCCAGGGCTTCGATGCGCTTAATTTCGTTGCGCACCACGGCTTTGGGTAGTCGGTATTCGGGTATGCCATACATGAGCACGCCTCCTGGTTCGGGCTGCCCCTCGAAGATGGTGACGTGGAAACCTTGGCGTGCGAGGTCGCCTGCCACGGTGAGTCCTGCAGGTCCTGAGCCTATGACTGCCACCTTGCCACGTGTTTTTTCGGGAATGCGCTCGTGGGTGAGGTTCATTTCGGCATCGAACTGTGCCACGAAGCTTTCGAGTTTGCCCACGCGCACGGGGTTGCCCTTTTTGCCTAGCACGCAGTGTCCTTCGCACTGTTTTTCGTGTGGGCAGACGCGTCCACAAATGGCGGGAAGGTTGGTTTTTTCGTGGAGTATGTTCATGGCTTCGCCCATATTGCCTTTTGAGAGTTCGTGGATGAAGTCGGGGATGTTATTTTCGATGGGGCATCCTTTGCGACACTGTGGCACTTTGCAGTGTAGGCATCGTTTGGCTTCGTCTATTGCCTCGCGTGCGGTGTACATGCGGTTTACCTCTTCGAAGTAGGCATTGTGCGACAGGTTTTGTGCATGAGACATGTTGTTGCTTTGCATGAGGAGGGATTTTAATGTATAATGTATAATGTAAAATGTATAATTGCCTTGCGGAACAATTACACATTTTACATTATACATTATTCATTATTTTCGTAGTTCTTCAATTACTTGTTGGATGGTAAGGCTTTGTTGTTCGCCTGTTTCCATATTTTTGAGTGCTACTTTGCCTTCAGCCATTTCAGCTTCGCCCACGAGGGCTACATAGGGCACTTTGTGGGCATTGGCATAGCTCATTTGCTTTTTCATTTTCACCGAATCGGGGTATACCTCAGCCGAGATGCCTGCTTGGCGTACTGCTGCTGCTAAGCGCAAGCAATGTGCAGCCTCGGCAGCTCCGAAGTTGATGAAGAGGATGCGTGCACCCGAGTTTGTTTCGGCAGGATAAAGATCGAGCTGTGTGAGCACGTCGTAGATGCGGTCGGCACCGAAGGAGATGCCTACGCCACTGAGTCCGGGCATGCCAAAGATGCCTGTGAGGTTGTCGTAACGTCCTCCGCCCGTGATGGAGCCAATTTGCACGTCGAGTGCCTTGACCTCGAAGATGCAGCCTGTGTAGTAGTTTAAGCCACGGGCAAGGGTGAGGTCGAGTTCGAGCTGGTTGCGAAGGTTGCTTGCCTTGAGCGCCTGAAGCACAAAGGCAACTTCGTCTACACCCTTAAGTCCCACCTCGCTCTGTGCCAAGACTTGGCGCATGGTTTCGAGTTTTTCTTCGTTCGAACCCGAGAGAGAGATGATGGGTTGCAGTTTTTCTACAGCCTCGTCGGTAAGTCCTACGGCACGTAGTTCTTCGTTTACCTTGTCGAGTCCTATTTTATCGAGTTTGTCGATGGCTACGGTGATGTCGACAATTTTGTCGGCAGCGCCAATGATTTCGGCTATACCGCTAAGGATTTTTCGGTTGTTGATTTTGATACATACGCGAATGCCAAAGCGACTGAACACTTCGTCGACAATTTGCATAAGTTCTACCTCGTTGAGCAGCGAGTCGGAGCCTACCACGTCGGCATCGCACTGATAGAACTCGCGATAACGGCCTTTCTGGGGACGGTCGGCACGCCACACGGGTTGAATTTGGTAGCGCTTGAAGGGCATTTGCAATTCGTCGCGATGCTGCACTACGTAGCGTGCAAAGGGCACGGTGAGGTCGTAGCGTAGGCCTTTTTCGCAGAATCGTGCTGCGAGTTGTGCTGCATTTTTCTCGGCATACTCTTCGGTGCTTACTTCGCCACGGAAGTTTCCGGAATTGAGGATTTTAAACAGGAGTTTGTCTCCTTCTTCGCCATACTTGCCCATCAGTGTGGAGAGGTTCTCCATTGCGGGTGTTTCGATTTGGCGGAATCCATAGAGGGCATAGACCTCGCGAATGGTATTGAAAATGTAATTGCGACGTGCCATCTCTACGGCACCAAAGTCGCGTGTTCCTTTGGGTATACTGGGTTTTTGAGCCATCTTGTTGAGTTATTTTAGTTTATAGCCTATTAAGCTTTTACCTTTACCTTTCGGCGTTCTTCGGTATGTTTTATATCGTTCATTGGACCATCGAACTGTGTGTGTTGGGGTTCTTTGACCTGCTTGGCATATCGGCTTACGCTAAGAATCATGCCTATGTAGAAACAGTTGATGAGGGTTGATGTGCCACCACGACTGATTAGGGGGAGTGGCTGACCGGTTACGGGGAATAGGCCCACGGCTACCCACATATTGAGCATGGCTTGTGACACCAGTAGCAACGTGAGCCCCATGGCAAGGAATGGTGGGAAATTCCGCTCGCACCGGCTGGCTATGCGTCCCGCTCGGAAGAGTAGGATGATGTATAAGAACACCACTATGGCAGCGCCCCAAATGCCCATTTCCTCGATGATTACGGCAAAAATAAAGTCAGAGAATGCTTGACTTAAAAAGTCGCGCTGCACTGAGTTGCCTGGCATTCTGCCTATGATATTGCTCGAAACTATGGCTATATTGGCATGCGCTACTTGTGCTTTTTTGTCGATGTCGTAAGTGCGAGGGTCTTCGTTTTGCTTGGCTTCTTCGCCTCCCACAAAGTGTTCTTCGATACGTCCCTTCCAAGTTTCGAGTCGATGAAGGAAACCAACCTGGGGCGATATTGCGACAAGCATACCTACCACAAGGCCTATGAGTGCCAGGACGCCGAAAAGTTTGCCTAACTGCACAAGTGGTACACGCCCTATGAACATCATGAGAATGACCACGCCAAAAAGTAAGGCTGCGGTGGAGAGGTTCTCGGGGAAGATGAGTAGTATGGGGATGAGCGAAAGCGAGAGTATGTATTTCATCGCCTTGCGGTTGGTTCCTGTGGGGGTTTGGGTTCGCGACAATATAAGCGCTACGGTTATTACGACAGCTCCTTTGGCTATCTCGGAGGGTTGAAACTGTATGCCCAAGAAACTTATCCATCGTGAGGCATCGTTTGTTGCCGCTCCCGAAAAGAGGGTGCATATAAGCATGATGACTGACAACGTCCACATGAACAAGGGGAATGCCTTGAACCAACGACAGGGCATGCGGTGTACGATGATCACAATGAATGTGCCTACGCCCAAGAACACGGCTTGCTTGACAAGGGGCTCCCAAAAGCGTCCACTCTTATAGGCAAGGGTGCTTGCAGCGCTGTAGACTTCGACCAACGAGATGATGCAAAGGAAGAAGAAAACGACCCATATCACACGATCGCCCATGAAGAGTGAGCCTAAACGCGAACTTTCGCGCTCGGGCTTTGGGGTGGACGCTGCGGTCTGAGTCTGTGCCACATCTGTTTGTAAGGAGGGTGCCGTGGCAGTTTTATTCTTTGATCTTGAGAAAAATCCCATCTTGATTTTTTTAAAAAAAGATTTCTTCTAACTTCGTTTCTAAAATCATCATTTCGTTCCGTCCCAAGCCTTTACCCATGCTTTGAATTGTTCGCCACGGTCTTCCATGTTTTTGAACAAATCGAAGCTGGCACAACACGGACTGAGAAGTATGGTGTCGCCAGGTTGGGCAAGTTTTACGGCATTTTCAAGGCATTCAGCCATTGAGTGTGTATCGGCTACGGGGAGTTTTAGGGCATCGAAATTGGCATGAAGTTTGGCATTATCTACACCCATGTAGACTATTGCACGACACTTTTGCTTAACGAAGGGGATGATTTGTGTGTAGTCGTTGCCCTTGTCTTTGCCTCCAAGAATTAGCACTACGGGGGTCTTCATGCTTTCGAGGGCACAATAGCAGGCATCGACATTGGTAGCCTTTGAATCGTTTACGAAATGTATGTCTGCTACGGTACCTGCTTTTTCAAGACGGTGCTCTACACCTGGGAAGTCTGAAAGTCCTTGGCGCACAACCTCAGCATCGATGCCTGCGGCAAGACATGCGATGGCTGCTGCCAAAGAGTTGCGCAAGTTGTGGCGACCAGGCAGAGAGAGTTGGCTAAGTGGCATTTCAAAGTGTACGGGAGAATTTACCACAAACGTGTCGGCAGTGGCATAGCCCGATGAATTGGGCTGTTCTTCGTCGGTGAAACCGCACTTTTTGCTGGGGTCGTTATATTTAGGCAACTCGTGGGGCACATGCTCGTCTTCTTTCCAATACACAAAGGTGTCGTCGGCTGTTTGATTTTGCAAGATACGCATCTTTGAGTCTACGTAGTTTTGCATTTCAAAGCCGTAACGGTCGAGGTGATCGGGGGTGATGTTGAGCAACACAGCAATGTTTGCACGGAACTTATACATGTTGTCGAGTTGGAACGACGAGAGTTCTATTACATAGGTGCTATGGGGTGCTTGCGCTACTTGTAGGGCAAGGCTATGTCCGATATTACCTGCTAAGCCCACGTCTACCCCAGCCTTTTTCAAGATGTGGTAGATGAGCGAGGTGGTGGTGGTTTTGCCATTGCTACCGGTGATGCAAATCATACGTGCATCGGTATAGCGAGCAGCAAATTCTATTTCGCTGAGTATGGGTGTGCCTTGCGCCATGAGCTTGGCTACCATAGGAGCGGTTTCGGGAATACCAGGGCTCTTTACTACCTCTGTGGCAGTAAGTATGCGCTCTGCGGTGTGTTGCCCTTCTTCCCACTCTATATGGTATTGGTTCAGCATTTCCTTGTAATGAGGTTTAATGCTTCCCATGTCGGACACAAACACTTCGTAACCCTTTTGCTGTGCCAAGATGGCAGCGCCTACACCGCTCTCGGCAGCTCCTAATACTACTAACTTCATTGTGCTTTATGTGTTATGGGTGGTTCTGAACAGCGTGTGCTGAACCACCGCTATAAGACTTGAGTCTTTATCTAATCTTGAGTGTGATGATGGTAAGTGCGGCAAGCAGGATGGTAGTGATCCAAAAGCGCACCGTGATTTTTGATTCGTGCCATGCTCCCGACGGCCATTTCAGCAAATATTTGCACTCGGGGTCGAGTTGTGAGGGAAGCACACGGAAGTTATCGTGGATGGGTGTACGCTTAAAGATGCGTTGCTTTACACCACGACGTTTGCCCAACTTGAAATATTCTACTTGCAGAATTACACTGAGGCTTTCAAACAGGAATATGCCACAAAGAATAGGGATGAGCAACTCTTTGTGAATGATAATTGCCAACACAGCAATGATACCACCAATTGCCAAAGAGCCTGTATCGCCCATAAACACTTGGGCAGGATAGGCATTATACCACAAAAAGCCTATGAGCGCACCTACCGTGGCACAGGTAAAGATTACCAACTCTTGCGAGCCTGGCACATACATAATGTTAAGATAGGCAGCAAATTCTATATGACTGGAAACATAAGCTAATATGCCTAAGGCTATAAATATGATGGCGGAGTTGCCTGCAGCCATACCATCCATACCATCATTAAGGTTTGCACCATTCGACACAGCTGTAATGACAAAGATGGTAACAATGACAAAGATTATCCAACCTACTTGGGTTTTATATTCTCCGCAGAACGAAGCCAAGGTGGCATAGTCAAAGTTGTTTTCTTTTACAAAGGGTATGGTGGTTTTGGTACTCTTTACTGGCTGACTTTTATGCACAATCTCGGTGTGTTGTCCGTGTTGCTGCATCTCGATGTTTTCGCGAATCGTAGCATCTGGACTCAGGTAGAGCGTAAGTCCCACGAAGAGACCGAGCAACACCTGACCTACAATTTTAAATCGTCCAGGAAGTCCATCTTTATTTTTCTTGAAAATTTTGATGTAGTCGTCAAGGAAACCTAACAAACCGAGCCACACGGTGGTGACAAGCATCAGTATGAGGTAGATATTACGCAAACGGCCTAACAATAAGCAAGGCACCAATATGGCAACAATGATAATGATGCCGCCCATTGAGGGCACATTGAGCTTTTTCACGCCAAATGGGTCGATAGACGCATCTCGTTGTGTTTCGCTAATGTGGTGACGCTTCATCCATTTAATAAAATATTGACCAAACCATGTTGAAATGGCTAAGGCAAGGATAAGCGCAAGCAAGGCTCGGAAGGAGATATATGACCACATACCCGACCCTGATACGCCGAATTGCTCGAGAAAACGGAAAAGGTAGTATAACATGTGTACTATTTTTGTGGCAATCGCCGTTGGCGCGGCATTTGTTAGCACATGCTGCGTCGCTTTGCGGTGCAAAAAGCGGTTGTCAGTTTATTTTTATAGACTTTGCATTTTGGGTTTCGCACAAGGGGTTTTCAAAGAAAAACCCTAATGGTGCGAAATTAAGCAATGCCAAATGCCTTTTTAATTTCTTCGTGATCGTCGAAGTGGTGTTTCACACCCTTAATTTCTTGGTAGGGTTCGTGTCCCTTACCTGCCACAAGAATCACATCGCCAGGTTGTGCCATCATAGCTGCAGCACGTATTGCCTCACGACGGTCGCAAATACTAATAGTTTTTGCCTTTTGTTCATCGTTGAGCCCTGCAAGCATGTCATTGATAATGTCTTGTGGTTCTTCAAAACGAGGGTTATCACTGGTAATAATCACACGGTTTGAACGATTTGCAGCCTCTTGTGCCATGAGCGGACGTTTACCCTTATCGCGGTTACCGCCTGCACCACACACAGTGATTACGTTGCCTTTGTTTTTCACAATTTCGTTAATGGCAGTGAGCACATTTGCCAAGGCATCTGGGGTATGTGCATAATCTACTACGGCACTGTATCCCTTAGGCGAACGAATGGCTTCGAAACGACCATTCACAGGGTGGAGCGTTGAGAGCACGCGCAAGGTGTCTTCGGGTGTTTTGCCCAACATTAAAGCAGCACCATACACAGCCAAGAGGTTCGACACGTTGAATCGACCCACAAAACGTACACTCACTTCGCGACCATCAATATCGAGCAACATGCCTTCGATGCTTTCTTCCAAAATGCGACCACGATAGTCTGCCATTGTACGTGTTGAATAAGTGCGTACGGTAGCAACTGTGTTTTGCACCATCACCATACCGTTTTTATCATCGGCATTTGTAATGGCAAAGGCACCCTTGGGCAACATGTCGAAGAATGCCTTTTTGGCATCGCGATAGTTCTCGAATGTTTTGTGATAGTCAAGGTGGTCGCGAGTAAGGTTTGTAAAGATACCACCAACGAAGCGCAATCCGCCAATACGTTTTTGATGGATAGCATGCGATGAGCATTCCATAAAGGCGTATTCGCAACCCTCTTCAGCCATCTGAGCCAATAGTTTGTTTAGCGTTACGGGGTCAGGAGTTGTATGATCGGCTGGAATCGCACGACCATCAATAAAGTTGCATACGGTAGAGCACAAACCACACTTATGTCCGAAAGAGCGGAACATGTTATAGAGCACTGTGGCAATCGTAGTTTTACCATTTGTACCCGTAACGCCTACTAATTTCAGTTTCGTAGTAGGGTCACCATAAAATGTAGTTGCCACTTTTCCGACAGCATCTTCTGTGTCGCCAACCTGCACATAGGTCACATTTTCTTGTGCTTCGGCAGGAATAGGTTCGCTCATCAAAATGGCAACAGCGCCAAGTTCAATCGCTTTTGAGATATACTGGTGTCCGTCGGCTTGCGTGCCTTTTACGGCAACAAACAAATCACCGGCTTTCACTTGTCGCGAGTCGATGTTTACACCTGTTATTTCGCGTTGCAAGTCTCCTTTTGAGGCTGCAACAGTCACTTTCCTGAGAATATCAGATAATTTCATTGTGAATATTGTTGCAAAAATGGTCGTGTTTAATTTTTCTTTTTGGCATTCCTGTCTGTTTTAGACTCGTTTGCCTTTTTCGAATGCGCAGCAGGTTGCTTTTTCCTATTGTCTGTCGACTTTCTCTGAGCATCCCTTGAAGATTTTACAGAACTATTCTTTCTATCCTCGTCTTTTTTATCTTTTTGCTTGTTTGATTCTTTTTTCTGCTTAGGCTCTATGGCAGGTTGCTTTGACTTTTGCTTTTGCTCTTTCTCTTTTTTCTTTTGGTCAGCAAGATTCTTTTCAGCTTTTTGAGCCCTCTGCTGTTTCAAATCTTCTTGCGTTTGCTTCTCCTTTTCCTTATATTTCTTTTCGTCAGAAAGGGTTGGAGTGAGCTCAGGGTCTTCGGGTTGCTGATTTGCCTGTACTTTTTGAGCAGCCCCATCGTTGTGCAATGAATCTTGCTCAGCAACGGGGATGTCTTTTGCGTCGCCCAAGATAAGCTCTATTTCTTCGCCCCGTTTAAAGCGATAGCCAGGTTGCAAGCTTTGTTGTGTTACACAGCCCACACCACGCACCTTTACCTTGAGTCCTAATTTTTCAAGACGGAACAACACATCGCGCAAACCATAACCACGCACATCGGGCACAACATCGTTTGCCGTATTAGGCGCAAGCATCATATTTAGCCCATTATTCGAGGTTTGACAAACGCCCCATGTCAGTTGCGATTTATCGGTTTCAACCCCCGATTTATATTCAATGCCCAACTGGTCGAGCACGGTCTGTGCCGCATGGATATTGCCCGCTGCAATTATGGGTTTCAAGCAGTTAAACGAGTCGCGTGCGGCACTAAAGTTGCTCGACAAGCGTTGTGCCATCACAGTTTCTGCCACACGTTTAAACACGGGGGCACACATACCACCACCCGATGCAGGTGCACCTTTTTGAATGCAGACAATACATGAGTAGAGCGGTTTCTCTGAAGGGAAATATCCTGCAAACGAAACCAAGTATTGCGAGGCAAAACCATTTTTGGTCCATATCTGTGCCGTACCTGTTTTACCCGAAACATGGAAATAGCGTGAACCAGCCTTTTTACCAAGACCTAAACTTACCACACTTTCCAAAATGTCTTGAATATTCTTAACCGCCTCGGGCTTAGCCATTTGCTCGCGCAACACCACTACGGGCTTATTTTCTATTACCTCTCCCCCACGCATAATGGCTTTTACCAAGCGTGGTTGCAACAATTTGCCATTATTGGCTATGCCGTTATAGAAGTTTACTGTGGTAATTGGTGGAATCTGTGTTTCGTAACCAATACTCATCCAAGGCAAAGCGGTTTTCGACCAGTTCGAACCATCGGGTTTTGGCATACGAATACGTGGACGTGCATAACCTGGAATAGGAATGTGCAAATCCTCAGCCACACCTATACGATAAATACCCTCTACAAACTTACGTGGATTGGCATGATAGGCACGGTCTATGAGTGTACTTACACCCACATTGAGCGATTTTTGCAAGATTTGTGGCACAGTTACTACGCCACTACCGCCCGAACGCCAGTTTGCATCGCGCATTTTGCGGCCATACATTTCTTTAATACCGCAACCCACGTCTACCACATCGTTCATGTGTATAAAGCCATCGTCCATACCCACAAGGAATGACATGGGTTTAAACACTGAGCCTGGTTCATAGAGGTTTTTCACGGCATCGGCATTGATTTCTTGGAATGTGCCGTCTGCCATACGCCTCAAGCTGGTCATCGCTTTTATATCGCCCGTAGCCACCTCCATCAAGATGCACACACCTGAGTTTACATTGCCATCGTTTTGGTTAAGCTCATTGAGTTTATCTGAGAGTGCTTTTTCGCAGATATCCTGCATTCCCACATTGAGTGTAGTCATCACGTCGCAACCATCCTCAGCGGGTTTATCGATGATTGAAAGGTAGCGGTTCAACACTTTTTGTCGGTGTGCAATACCGGGTTTACCGCGAAGTACCGAGTCGTAACTCAATTCCAAGCCTGTACGGGGTTTACCATCTGCCTTGAAAAGGTCGCCAATGGTACGTGTTGCCAAATGTCCGTAGGGATTCTTACGTGTCTTAAATTCTTCTACGTGAAAACCACCCACATTCGCCCCCTTACAAAAAATGGGGAGTTGTTTTATTTGGCGATATACGATGTAAGACACACGTTTTTTATAGAGTGGCCAATGGTGACTTTCTCTTTCGCGTCCTTCTTCCATCAATTTACGAAATTCCACGGGGTCGATATCGGGCAGAATTTTGTGCATACCATTACAAATGCTATCCATTTTTGCGGTAAGCAAACTGTCGCGATTATGTTGCTCTTTGTTGCGTCGCTTGTCGTCTTTCTCCCACGACATAAAGTCCATATAGAGCTTATATTCGGGCAATGAAGCAGCAAGTACCTCCCCATTGTCGGCAAGGATATTACCACGTGTGGGGGGCACCGTATCGTTTTCTTTTGTAAAACGGTCGTTAACTGCCATCCAAAAGTCTTTTTTCACCACCATGATATAGCTCGCTCTGCCTAAAACGGCCAAGCCAGCTATCACCAAGACCGAGGCTATGAAGGCATAGCGGCGCGTAACTTGTTTTGCTTGAAAGTTCATTTTTATTAAATGTGCGCTAAGTGGTTCTTTCGGCAGGCATCTCAAGCATTTGGGTGTAAGGGACAGAATCTCACTTATCCACAACTTGATACCCACCTACTTATATTGGGGTGAATTTATTCGTTGTCTACTTTTATGACATACGAGGGATTATTGGGAGTTTGCAACGTAGTGTCTGCAAGCGACTCTTCAATGTAGCTACGTCGTGTTTTCTCTTTAAGTTGACTCGATCGTGTCAAGGCTTTATAGCGTCGGTCGAGCAGCGTGTCCGTAAGCATTTTGGTTTGAATCATTTCTTGTTGGCACGCATATCGGTTACTCACATACACAATGAGCATGCACACCACCATAATGATGTACCAAAACTGTCGACGGAACCATCGTCCACCCAATATGTCACCGCCGAGAATCGATGATAGCGAGAGTTTTACATGCTCATCAACACCCGACATATCGTCGTCTGAAGTAAGATCACGCAAAGCCTGCAAAGCCTCGCGCTTTTCGCGCTCGACTTCACTTCCTTCTTGTACCTTTTCGTCCTTTTCCGCAGCCTCAGCAGTTGTTTGCTTTGTTTGGCTCTCGTCAGCACTGTGCATGTCAACGTCGCGTTCTTCGTCTTCTCTATCTCTCTTCTTACTCATTGTTTTATATATAGGTGTGAGGGGTTATAAGTGAGGATTTATAATTTTTCGGCAATGCGTAGTTTTGCCGACCGGCTTCGTGGGTTTTCTTCTTGCTCTTGTGCTGAGGGCACAATCACTTTGTTGTTAATGGCACGCCACGGTGTTAGTCGTCGTCCATAGAAGTCTTGTTCCACTTTTCCGTCAATACGTCCTGAGCGCACAAAGTTTTTTACCATTCGGTCTTCGAGCGAGTGATAGGTTAACACACTCAGCCTGCCTCCTGGGCGCAACACTTGTAATGCTGCCTCAAGCATCTCTTGCAAGGCATCCATTTCGTGGTTTACCTCAATGCGCAATGCTTGGAACACACGGGCAAGGTCTTTCTTCTCGCGTTCGCGTGGCATAAGCGGTTTTACCACTTGCAACAAATCGTCAATCGTGACAATCTTTTGCACATTACGTGCCTTTGCTATCGCAGCTGCAATGCGTCGGCTATTCTTCATTTCGCCATACAGATAGAGCACATTTGCCAATCGTTCCTCATCATAGAGGTTTACCACATCGGCAGCCGTAGTACCTGCACGCCCATTCATACGCATATCGAGCGGTGCATCAAAGCGGAACGAAAAGCCACGTTCTTCAGCATCAAAGTGGTGACTCGACACCCCTAAGTCTGCCAAAATACCGTCCACATGCTCTACGTCGTAATATCGCATCCAGTTTTTAAGGTAGCGAAAGTTACTGCGCACAAAGGTAAAGCGACTATCGCCCTCTGGCACATTTTGCTCAGCATCGGCATCTTGGTCGAAGCTGTAAAGATGTGCAGAGTCATCGAGTCGGCGCAGAATTTCGCGGCTATGTCCGCCCCCGCCAAAGGTCACGTCTACATAGACGCCCCCAGGCTGAATGTTGAGTCCGTCAACGGTTTCGTTGAGCAACACGGGAATGTGATACATACTTTTTTATAGAGAGTTGTGGTCTTAAAATAGAATGAATTGTGGTGGGCGCTTTTTCTATCAGTAGCGCCCTATTTTTTAGTAGGATTAGCCGAGCGTCGTTCCGCCCATTTCTTGTGCCATGAGCTGTGCCAAGTCTGCATCATTCAGCATACATTGGTCAAATTGCTCAACGTCCCATACTTCGATACGGTCGTCCACCCCTACGAATCGCACTGTGCGACTGTTGATGTGACAAGCCTCAGCCATTTTTCGGGGCAACAAAAAGCGTCCGTTGGCATCGAGTGTTACCACCTCCGTACCTGCCATGAATTGTCGATATAGCATGGCGTGTTTCGGATTCCAACGGTCGAGTCGGCTCTGCAACACAGCGAGTTCGTTTTCCCAAACTTGCAGTGTGTACATCACAAGACAGGGTTGATAGACATCGCGTTTTAACACGAAAGTTGCGTCTGACTCTGCAAGCTGTTTGCGAAAGTCAGACGGCAAAAATACGCGTCCTTTTGCGTCTAATTTGGCGTCCGTCGTACCTATAAATCTCATAATGTTCTCTAAGAATTTCCAAAAGTACGGATTTTCCCCCACTTTTCCCCACTTTTTATTATTTTTTTTTAGAAAACATGCAAGGAGCATGCAATCATGCTAACTTGAACACACAAATAAGGCGTCCTGTCATTAAAAAACAACAGAACGCCCTCGCAACATTCAACTTAAAACATTAAAAAAACAATATGAAAAAATATGAAGATTTTTTCTGGATTGAATTACTACAAACAATAAAACTTTTAGTTTATCTATCTACTCTTACCACGCGGAACCCCACATTGGCAAATCTACCATCTGCTTCGCGCACATCGTCGGAATATTCACTGCGACATGCGTCACGGCTTGAGTCCCAACTACCACCTTTTACCACATAAAGTCCTTGGTCATTAGTGGTTGTTGTCCATTCCCACGAATTTCCCCAAAAATCTATACCTCCACAGGCACCTGTAGTTTGTGCGTATGCCAAAACCGAAGTCAGTCCACGTTCCACATAATCACTATTCATTTTCACATCTTTAGGCATGTGTCCTGCAGCCAAAATCCATTCTTCTTCTGAGGGGAGACGATAGGCATGCACAGCATCGTCTTTTCCTAACCACTCACAATAGGCTTGGCATTCAGCAAGCGTCACATTTACCACCGGAAAATCTTCGTGCCCCGCTGGATAAGTAAACGTAGGGTCAAAAAGTGCATACTCTGCATTTGTTACTGGAGCATAACCCACGTAAGCATTCTTTGCCGAAGAACCGCGCAACACCATCCATTGGTCTGTAGCATCGTCATCGGTTCGCGGATCAATAAGACGCAAAAATTGTTGTTCCAAACGTATGTCACGATTGTTCACCATTTCATCGACAATATCTTGCATCTCTTGCACCAAATCGGGAGTTTTTGCCTCACGTTCAAGTTCACGAAGTTTTGCCTTTTTGCGTGCCACTACTTTATCATAACGCACTCCCATCTGCGTGAGTAGTGCTTGTTTGGTTTCTTCCGAAGGGTGTTTTTGATATGCCACCAACGCATCTTTCGTTTCTTTGTTCAGTCCAGGTCGTTCTTCCTCTACCAAGGGTGCATCAGGGTCATCAAACTCTAATTCATCCTCTTTTAAGTCGATAGGACTAATAAACTCACCAGCCTCAATGGTTTGGTGCACGCCAAAATAGTGTGCCACCAATCCGTTACGATAAATTGAAAGACGATAGCCTCCACTCACATCACAAGGCAATGTTGCTACGTAATAGTCTGTGCCTGGTTGCAAGGTAGTTCCTTCTGGTGCACTAAATGTAAGAATACT
>OQWM01001783.1_pt1 | contig 14761 bp, 9 predicted proteins | sample 1691531 | NCBI WGS metagenome assembly OQWM01 (sample SAMN03418257, study PRJEB22391) | human gut metagenome | biome: human-gut; feature: organic feature; material: feces | host: Homo sapiens | place: Tanzania | collected 2013-01
TTGCGCTGTCATAAAAGAACGAATATGTTGAAATTCCTCCCTGAGCAAGCGTGCTGTCCTGAGTATTGATTGTAAACACGGCAGTGGATTTATAAACGGGAGTAAAATCAAAATAACTCTTCACAAATACAGCCGAGCCTATTATAAAGGAAAGTGCAACGCAAACCCACCAAAATTTCGATACACCCTTCAAAATATCGCTCATGTATATGGTGAATAATCTTTCGTCATCAACGTTATTCATTTTTGCATATGTAATATCCTGGCTGTCGTTATACATTTACTGCTCCTCTTCCGTAGCGGAAATGCTGCCGCTCTGGTTAATTGCATATCTGTTGTATTTATTTTTATTATACTTTGAATAACCGTATTTTTTATAATAATTATATCCGCTTTCGTCCGCTCCGATCTGGTTAAACAGCGTGAATTCCGGATAGACATTGTTCAGTACACATCCCACAACACTGCCGCCGACTTCATTGATCGTTAAAATTGCATCGTTGATATCGCAGACATACGCAACATCCGTGCGTACAACCATAATTGATTTGTCAACCATTGTAACAAGATCGGTTACCGTCGAATCAACGGACATCGGAGCAGTATCAATGATCACATAATCAAACATCTTTTTAAAGTTCTCAATCATCGCTTTAACTGTTCCGTTTTCTACGTACTCCGGATACTCTTTACAGCTTGATGTGTTTAATGCAAAGTACAGATTTGTTTTTTTGTATCTTCCGAATTTAAAGTTTTCGGCAGAAACCTGTCCGGAAAAGAGGGAGTGAAGCTCCGATTCGCTGTTTTTACTCTGCTCAAAAATCTTGTATATCGAGGGCTTCTTCAAGTCCATATCAAGAAGCAAAACCTTGTGTCCGTAAGCGGCAAGCGCAAGCGCAATGTTTGAGGCAACCGTTGTTTTTCCTTCGTTTTCGCCGAAGCTGACGATAGAAAAAACCTTGTCCTCGTTTTTATAATTAATGCTTTTTAATCTTGCGGCAATCTTATAATAACACTCGGTAAACTTGAAGCTTCGATATGTGCTCTCGCCTATCAGCAAGCCCTCCTTTTTTCTCTTAGAAAACGAGGTGTGCTTTTTCTCATGAACAACTATGCCGATAAGCTTTGAATCAATCTTATTTCTGAACGAATCCTCGTTTTTAACAGTATCACGAAAAATTGATAAGACGATGATCGCGCAAAGTGAAATCATCGCACAGGCGGCAACGGCAATGCACTTGTTTTTCATCGAAATATTATTCGACGGTCTGTGCGGAATCTGCGGCTCTTTCATCACATTCAAGACCGCATTGCTGAACACGGAATCCGAAATTTCCGGATAAACCTCCATAACTGCGTTTATAAGCTTATATGCCGTCATCGGGCTTGAGGAAACAACACTTATGTTGAGCAGATTGGTATTCGGCAAAACAGTTGCAACGATTTCACCGTCGAATTTCTCCGAACCGATATGCTCGCAGGCTTTATCCTTCATCGTGTTCTGTTCAAATATTTTTGCAAATATATCCGCCATCTCCGACGATATTTGCAGGTTGGTATATGTTGTGCTGTTATTCACCTTTGCAAGAACAGCAATCGTTGCGGTACTTGTATACTCCGGCGAGTAAAAAGTTCTTTCGGCAATGTAGATTCCCATTACTCCGATAATAACCGAAAGAAAAACCGTCCAAATATTCATCACAACATCCCGAAGAATACTATGAATTTCAATATTTATTTTTCCGTTTGATTTATCCATATCAGTTACTTCCAACAACTATCGTTAATACTGTGTGACCCTTTCTGCCTGCCGAATCCGTTGCGTAATAATGAACGCTGTAAACGCCTTCATCACTCTCCTTCGGATTATATTCCGATTCAATTTTAACAGATTCCGAAATATTGTTTTTGGAGGAATCCGTTGCCGATTTAAGCATCCGGGCATAATCGACCTTCGTTCCCTTTGAAACATAGATGAGATACTTTTTAAGGGTGATTTTCGGAACACCTGCATCGGCATTTTCAACAAACAGAGGTAAATCAAGATTGATTCTGTCACCCTTGCTGTTGGTTACAGTTGCCTTTATGCCGAACTTTCCGACCTTGCCTTTTTCAAAATCGGAGGAAGTTACAACAACGTTATTTGAAATATCTCCGTCGATACAATCCTTTGCTCCGATAATGCCATTGACATTTACGTTATCGTAGACTGAAAAGCAGAGAGATTTCGTCATATAAAACTCGGGAGATTTATAATCGGTATATATTATTTTTCTCTCTGCGGTCGAAACATGATTATCCTTATCGCAGACAGAATAAGTGATTGTGCTTATTCCAAGACTGTTGAATTTTGAAATACTTTCGATTATTATGTCGTTCGTTAAGTCACCGTCTTTTTTATCATAAGCCGTTACGTCTTTCAAAAAATCTTCTTTTCCCGCGTTTGAAAGAACCTTAAGCTCTTTTTCACCGAATTCAATTACCGGATATGTTTTATCGGTCATGAATTCGTCCTTCACGAAAAAAACACTGAATACTATTAAAACGACCGCAAAAATACAGAGAACGGCAATCCTGAAAAACTTCAAACATTCAACCCCATTCTATACACATACTTTTGTTCATTATAGCATAGTTCTTATGTTGAATTCAAGTGCCAATTAATACAATAACCTCGGTTTTTTTTCCTTTTTTTGTATATTTTTAACGAGCTTTAGGTTTTTGCCGGGTATTCCGAATCGGAAAATATCTAATAATCGCAGAACTTGTCTTAAAACCGTATTCAGTTTTTGAAGATAACTTTGCTTTTTTCTGTATCGCCTTAAAAAACCGGTAATGAAAACAGCTCGAAAACGTCTGCTTTTAAACGCATAAAAATTCGGCGGCCTACATCTGCAAGCCGCCGAAAAACATACACTTAATTCATCAAATCGTTATACTGATACACTCTTACATAGTCAACGATATACTCGGCCGGATCGGCATCGGCGGTTCTGTCCGAAGCAATGCCGTTCTCGCCCCACATCTCAATCGAGAGAATGAGATAAAGCGGATTTTGGCAAACTCCGCCTGCGTTCGTTCGATAATACTCCTTACCGTTGATATAGAAAATATACTCGTCCTCATTCCACTCCAAGCCGTATGTGTTGAACTCCTCATAAGGATTGCTGCCGATAACATATGCCTTCTTTGCCCTGTTGCTCCGGTGAGCCTCGTCGTAGCCGTCCCAATGGAGGTCGCTCTGAACAACATTGGAAATACGATTGCCGTAATTGAAGCTTTCCATTATATCAACCTCGGTGCCGTCACGGCCTGAGCCGTCAACATTGAAAACCTGATCGTTCATCATCCAAAATGCGCTCCAAATATCCGCACCCTTCGGGAGAATGCAGCGGCACTCAAAATAGCCGAATTTCTGCGAAAAGCCGTTCGGAGCGTCAGCATCGGTGTCGAGACCTGCCGTGTACCAGCCTGCACCCGTACCGCCCATACCGTCGGAAAGATATCTCAGCGGAATAACGAGACTTCCGTTCTCGGTATAAGCCATGTAATTGTTCCAATATGAGCCTTTGCGAACGGAAGATTTATCGCCGTAGGTATAGTGACCCGACCAAACGCTTCGGTCAAGCTCGCCCTCAAATTCATCCTCGAATGTGAGAGTGAAATTTGACAGATCAACCTTTTTCATCGGATTCGGAATTGTCGGCTGATTGACCTTAACGGCAAGCAACGAGAGCAGCGTTATGATAACGGATAAAATCTTGCAAAGCATAGCTTTCATGGAAAACAGCCCCTTTTCTTTTATTATAGCATAAAGAGTTTTTTATTTCAATGTAAAAAAGAACCCGCCCGAGGACGGATTCTTATATTTTATTAAAACAATTTTGAGTCAAGAGAACCGTCCTTAACCTGAACGATACGGGCGTTCTTGCCTGTGCCATGCTGTTTGTAGCAATCCGTCTTTTCGACGGGCTTCATCTCAACCTTTTTGTCTCCGCCCTTGGCCAAAATCTGCCACTTGATGAAGAACGGGAACATGATAGGAACAATCTTTTTCTTTGAGGCACAGTTCCAAATCTCGGCAGCGAAGAATGTGCAGTTAAAATAAAAATCCCAGTAATTCCACTGCTTGATTCTGTTACTTACCTTAATAAGCTGCTTCTTTGTAAGCTCGGTTTTGAGCCGGCTCTGATTTTTCAGTCCCCATTTATTTGCACAATAGGCTTCGACGTTATAATAAAGTCCGCCGCCGTCCGAACGGCTGAGCAAAAACGTTCCCATTGAGACGCCGCAGTCAGGCTTCAAATCATAGCATCCGACCTTCAAATCGCATTCCGCCGTGTTCTCGATGTAGATCCACGCATGGCCGAGTCCGACCTGCTGAGTGCAGATATACATGACGGCCACCTTATCGTTGTCCTTGTAGTCGTCAAAGGTCTTAGCCGGCTCGGTAGTAGGTTCGGTTGTCGGTTCTGTGGTAGGTTCCGTAGTCGGTTCGGTTGTAGGTTCCGTAGTCGGCTCATCCGTCGTGAGCTCCGTTGTGGTTTCGCCCGTTGTTTCCTCGTCGGCGGATGTTGTTCCGGTCAAGAACTCGGTTATCCCTGTTATCACATCGTTGATGCCGGAATCCGAAAATCCGGCAAACGTCGGCACGGAGAGCACCGTTAGAATAACAAGAATGACAGAAATAACCTGAATCAACTGCTTTTTCATTTTATCATCTCTTTCACATAATTATGTGTTTATTATACATCACTCTTCTTAAATGTCAATAATTTTTATAATATTTGTTCAATTTTTTGTTTTTTTCTCCAATTATACATTTTCATTTCCTCCGCATGACGGCGGAAATATACTGTGCAAAACCATATAATTTGTGTCGTAAGCCCACCGATTAGCTCAAGACAACCGGTGATGCAAAAAGTCCTCCGAAATTACTCTCGGAGGACAATGATTAAAATATTTTTGAGAAGATCTCAAGGATAAGATTGATAAAATATTCTGCGAACATCAGAATTTTTTCATTCAAACCACTGTTCGAAGGCGAACTATCCGGCATTTCTGTCTCCTGCTTCTTTTCCTCAACCGCAACGCTCTGATCAATCAAGTTCAAATATTCATTATACTCTGCAGAAGTTTTAAGAAGCTCCTTCCTTGAAATAGATTGATTAACTTTCGAAAGAAGTATACCAGCTTTTTTTAAACACTCAACATCATAATAATCCACATGCATGTTATGATTGCAATCTGCAGCCGCATATGCCGCATTGCCAATCTGGTCACGAGTTAGCATTCCATTTCTAATTAAATCCACAATAACCGCATCTTGTCCATCATACCAGCCGTCGCCATTGACATCGCCAAACAAAACCGTTTGATATACGTTAATTAAAAATTCTTCATTATCATAAACTTTAACTGTGGCACCTGTTCTTAAAAAATCTTTTTGATTAATGTATTCTACAAAATAGCCTTCTTTTACAGTCACGTCTTTAATGAAATCATCACCTTGCATTCCGCAAATATAGTTATCATTATTATTAATTACCATTTTATTATTTGCTGAAGAAACAATTGTGTCAATTAAAACATATTTAATTTCATTTTCAGTTGCATATCTGTACGCTGTCGAGTCAGAATAGCAATATACAATCGCATCTTTAGGTATAGCTTCATTTTCAATAAAGTTTACTGATCTTGGAATTAGTATTTTATTTACTCCACTTCCATAAAAAGCCATTTCCCCAATAGAAGTGACGCCTTCCTCTAAAGAAACTTCCTTAAGCGATTTACAATTTATATATGCATACGAATTGATATTTTTTACATCTCTAGATATAAATAATTTCGTCAGCAAGATGTTGTTAACCCACAAATTCTTTGAATAATATGTTGGATTGGATTCTTTACATAAAAAACTAATTTTGCTCCAATTTCCTGCCTCGCCCAAATAGTTTGTCATTTTAATTTCTTGACAGCCTTCAAAGGCTTCTTCACCAAATGTATTTACGCTTTGTGGTACAGAAATAGTATTCAGTTTATATTCCCTTCCAGCTGGGTGGTATGGTGGTACTATATTTCTTATTTTTTCAACACCTTCAGATAAAAAAAGATTTTTTACATTTGGATAACTGCCTCTGTAGGTTTTGATCATTATATCCCCCAACTTATGCGGAACTGTTACCGTCTCCTGATCACTGTTAACGTAACACGACCATCCCTCATCTATACTATCATAAGAAACTTCAAATGGACATTTTTCACCATTACAATACAAAACATAACTTAATGCATCAAACGCCGGGATATCCCCACTCCACTGGTAATAAATATTTTTTAAACTGTAAAAATCTTCTACAGTTCCACAATAATTTACTTTTTTTAATTGTACTTTTCCTTCCAGTATTTCGTCAACTTTTATCTCTTTGATACTTTTGGGAATAGTAATCGTTTCTATGCATGACTCCTTAGAATCATCAATTGTTCCTATTCTCCTTATATTCTCTATTCCTTCACATAAAACGATATTTTTTATATTAGCTGAACATCCATAATATGTTTTTATTGTTATGTTTCCCAACCTGTGCGGAACCGTTACCGTCTCCTGATCACTGTTAACATAACACGTCCATCCCTTATCCATACTATCATAAGAAACTTCAAATGGGCTTTTTTCTCCATTACAATACAAAGAAATGCCATTATAAAACCATGCTATATTTTCCTCTTTACTATTACTGCCAATTACATTTAATTTATAAAATTCCTCTTCAGAACCTTCATAATAACACCAAAGCATACACCACCCAAATGAATCATAATAAACATTGACAACGGAATGCGGCATTATCACCTTGCACTCTCCTGAATAAATATTAAAAGACGCTTTGCCAATTTTAGAAACTCCATCATGAATATTTATTTCTTTAATGCTCGAACATCCAGAAAAGATATAATTCTTAGGGTTCTTATCTATACTAATACTTTCTACCAATTTATTATTAACATAAAGATTATACCAATTTGTGACACTACGTTCTAGATTTAGATTCATCCATTGATTGACTGTTCCGCCGTAATAAATATCTATCGAATTAGGCAATGCATTTTCACCAAAAAATTTAATTGTGCTAGGCATATATATATTTTTTAAATTTGTGCAACCGATAAATGCTTCTTTTCCAAGTGTTGTATATCCTTCTGGAATATAGATTGTTTTAATATTTTTTAAAACATCTTTTCTTTCATATCCAAAAGCCCCATCTGCAACACCTTTAAAATTAATTTTGCCACTCGTTGAAGCTCTAAGTTTGATATAATTGCAATATTGTAATACTGCATTTACTGAAATCACTTCAAGATAATCATCTTTAATTTCATACTCACATTTATCATAATAAAACTCTTCTCCACATGATTCACACATAAAAATTGCTGCATAATCTTCTTCTCGATAAAATGATGATGAATGTCTATGAATAGAATTAATATTGCCGGTCGCCGAATATGCCGCAAATTCTTCCCTACTGTGAAACGAAAATTCAGCAAAAACTCTCAAGATTCTTTGAACATCTGCACTTGTCCATGATTTTCCAAATCCTAGTTTTTCCAAGAAAACAGGAACTGAGTCAACAAACGAAACACTTCCTATATTATACACATCCATTATTAATTCCAGAATCCCTTGTTCTGTGCCTAAATCTCTATAACTCAAATATGTATTATAATAATTATACGCCTTTAAAGTATTTGTGGCTGTAATTAAATAGTAGGTGTTAATTGTAACATAAACTGATTCTATTAATTTTTTCACCTTATCTACAAGCGATGTAACGTTATTATAACTCGACAAAACCATATCAATATTTTGAATTATCTCATCATTCTCCATATCAAACGCATAATACAAAACCTTTTTTATATAGCCTTTAACTTTACCGAGTTCTGAATTAACGAGCTGTTGAGCACCGGATTCATCGCTGCCGACTTTCTTTTGGAGAAAAGTAATCAGATTATTGGTTGCCTGAGAAGCATAGCTTGATTGTGTGGAAATTTGCTTGTTGATAAAATATTCCGAAGTAATCAGAAAGCAAAACTGTGCATATTCATATTCATCTGTTCCTTTTGTAAATCCTCCCGTCAGATACCTATAAATATCACCCATAGATCTCATATCATCGGAAACACGATCCGTTCTGACATTATAAATAAAGCCAATAAAAGAATTAGCCGTATTACCGTCCATATATTTCAATCCATTGGTAAAAGTCGCTGAAAAATCATTTGCATCGGCAGCTTTTGCTTTAACCGAAAAATCTAAAATTGCCGTTGCACCGTTTTTAATGCAGTCAACCGGAATTATGCTAATCATTAACATAATCGTCAACAAAACAGAAACAGTTTTTAAAATAAATTTCTTCATTTTTCAAATCATTCCTTCCAAAATAACTCAATATATATTTTATATTAACAAATAGCATTTTTCAACAGTGTGACAAAAATAACAAAAAAGTATTTTTCTGTCACATTTTAATTTTTTTGTTTATAATGACGAAATGCGACCGTTTCCGATATTTAATTAAAGCCTCACAAAAAATAAGCTCTGTGAAGACATTTTCAACGTTATATAGCACAAAACAACCCCCGAAGTTCACACACTCCGGGGGCTTTGTATCATTTATGCTTGTCCGAAAACAAGTTTTATAAGGTCTATAATACAGTCTTCAAACTTAGTCAGCGAGAGCTGCCTGTGCTGCTGCGAGACGAGCGATCGGAACACGGAACGGTGAGCAAGATACATAGTCAAGACCGATCTTGTGGCAGAACTCTACCGAAGAAGGATCTCCGCCGTGCTCGCCGCAGATACCGCAGTGGAGAGTCGGGCGAACTGCCTTACCCATCTTAACTGCCATATCCATAAGCTTACCGACACCAACCTGGTCGAGCTTTGCGAACGGATCGAACTCATAAATCTTGTTGTCATAGTAAGAACCGAGGAACTTACCTGCGTCATCACGGCTGAAGCCGAATGTCATCTGAGTAAGGTCGTTAGTACCGAAGCAGAAGAACTCAGCTTCCTTAGCGATCTCGTCAGCTGTAAGAGCGGCACGAGGAATCTCGATCATTGTACCAACCTCATACTTAAGGTCGATGCCTGCTGCTGCGATCTCAGCGTCAGCTGTTGCAACAACTACGTCCTTAACGAACTTAAGCTCCTTAACCTCACCGGTAAGAGGAATCATGATCTCGGGAACGAGTGCCCAATCCGGATGAGCCTTCTTAACGTTGATAGCTGCACGGATAACAGCCTTTGTCTGCATCTTAGCAATCTCAGGATATGTGACTGTAAGACGGCATCCACGGTGACCCATCATCGGGTTGAACTCATGGAGAGAGCTGATGAGAGCTTTGATGTCCTCAACGGACTTGCCCTGTGCATCTGCAAGAGCCTTGATGTCAGCTTCCTCAGTCGGAACGAACTCATGAAGCGGCGGATCAAGGAAACGGATTGTAACCGGGTTACCTTCAAGAGCCTCATAGAGCTTCTCGAAGTCGCCCTGCTGATACGGAAGAATCTTATCAAGAGCAGCCTCTCTCTCCTCGAGAGTATCTGCACAAATCATCTCACGGAAAGCAGCGATTCTGTCTGCCTCAAAGAACATATGCTCTGTACGGCAAAGGCCGATGCCCTCTGCGCCGAGCTCTCTTGCCTTCTTAGCATCTGTCGGAGTATCTGCATTTGTACGAACCTTAAGTCTTCTGTACTTATCGGCCCACTCCATAACTCTGCCGAACTCGCCTGCGATCTGAGCGTCAACTGTCGGGATGATACCGTCATAGATGTTACCTGTTGAACCGTCGATTGAGATGTAGTCACCCTCAACGAAGGTCTTGCCTGCAAGCTCGAACTTCTTGTTTGCTTCATCCATCTTGATGTCGCCGCAGCCCGATACACAGCAAGTACCCATACCACGGGCAACAACGGCTGCGTGTGATGTCATACCGCCACGAACTGTAAGAATACCCTGAGCCGACTTCATACCTGTGATATCTTCCGGAGAAGTCTCAAGACGAACAAGAACAACCTTCTCGCCTCTTGCAGCCCACTCTACAGCGTCCTCAGCCGAGAATACGATCTTGCCGCAAGCAGCACCCGGAGATGCGCCGAGACCCTTGCCCATCGGTGTAGCAGCCTTAAGAGCCTTAGCATCGAACTGGGGGTGAAGAAGAGTGTCAAGGTTTCTCGGGTCGATCATCTTAACAGCCTGCTTCTCGTCGATCATTCCCTCGTCAACGAGGTCACAAGCGATCTTGAGGGCAGCCTGAGCTGTTCTCTTACCGTTTCTTGTCTGAAGCATGAAGAGCTTACCGTGCTCAACAGTGAACTCCATGTCCTGCATATCTCTGTAATGATCTTCAAGAGTATGGCAAACATCCTGGAACTGCTTGAAAGCCTCGGGGAACTTGTCAGCCATCTCGGAAATCTTCATCGGTGTACGAACGCCTGCAACAACGTCCTCGCCCTGTGCATTTGTAAGGAACTCACCGAAGAGGCCCTTTGCGCCTGTTGCCGGGTCACGGGTGAAAGCAACACCTGTACCGCAATCGTCGCCCATGTTACCGAATGCCATTGACTGAACGTTAACGGCAGTACCCCATGAATACGGGATATCGTTGTCACGACGGTAAACGTTAGCACGCGGGTTGTCCCATGAACGGAAAACAGCCTCAACAGCACCCATGAGCTGCTCCTTCGGGTCTGACGGGAAGTCAGCACCGATCTTTGACTTGTACTCGTCCTTGAACTGACCTGCGAGAACCTTGAGGTCATCGGCTGTAAGCTCAACGTCCTGAGTAACGCCCTTCTCAGCCTTCATCTTATCAATAAGCTCCTCGAAGTACTTCTTGCCGACTTCCATAACGACGTCGGAGTACATCTGGATAAATCTTCTGTAACAGTCCCAAGCCCAACGCGGGTTGCCTGACATCTCTGCGATTGTCTCAACAACGTCCTCGTTAAGACCGAGGTTAAGAATTGTGTCCATCATGCCGGGCATGGAAGCACGAGCGCCCGAACGAACGGAAACGAGGAGAGGATTCTTCTTGTCGCCGAACTTCTTGCCTGTGATCTCTTCCATCTTCTCGATGTAGTCCATGATCTGGCCCTTGATCTCATCATTGATCTTCTTGCCGTCTTCATAATACTTTGTGCAAGCTTCTGTTGTGATCGTAAATCCCTGGGGAACAGGAAGACCGATGTTGGTCATTTCTGCAAGGTTTGCACCTTTACCGCCGAGGAGATTACGCATGTCTTTGTTACCTTCGGAAAAAAGGTAAGTATACTTAGTTGCCATGGGTATTACCTCCGTTTTAAAAAATATTACCTAAATTGTTAACAGCTATCGGGCATAATAATCCCAATATCACGTTTCGTATTATTATAACATACCGGATTAACTATTGCTATACATTTTTAAGATAAATAAGCACAAATATAAGCCGAAACTTTTGTGAATATTGTCGTAAAAAAAATGAAAAATTCTATTGTATTTCTTCCGATTTTCTGCAATAATTAGTATGTAGATTTTTATCCGCTGAGGAGGTAATATAATGAGTTCAAATTGTGCAGTTATTTTGGCCGCAGGTCAGGGCACACGAATGAAATCTTCAAAGCCGAAGGTTCTCGCCGAGGTTTTGTTTAAGCCCATGATAGATTGGGTCACCGATGCGGCCGTCAACGCCGGCGTCGAGGATATTTGCCTGGTTACGGGCTTCAAGCGTGAAATGATCATCGAGCACTTCGGCGGCAGATTCAAGACCGTCGAGCAGAAGGAGCTTCTCGGTACGGGTCACGCAATCATGCAGGCAAAGGATTTCATCAAGGAGCATATCCCGGGCAACGTGCTCGTTCTCAACGGTGACGCTCCCCTTATCCCTGCCGAAACGCTCAAAGCGGCTCTTGATTTTCATAAGGCAGGTAACAATGCGGCAACGGTTATCTCCGCAAAGGTCGCCGACCCGTTCGGTTACGGCAGAATAATCCGTTCAAGAGACGGCAAGCTCAAAAGAATAGTTGAGGAAAAGGAAGCTACACAGGCCGAAAAGATAGTCAATGAGGTAAACTCGGGTGCATATTGGTTTTCCGGCTCGGTTCTTCTCGAATCGCTCGAGGGTATAATCGAAAAGCACGACAGAAAGAATGATGAAGCGATCGAATATCATCTTACCGACGCAGTTGAGGTCATTCTCGAAAAAGGTCTCAATGCCGTCGCTTACGACGCAAGCTCGCCCGATATCGTTCTCGGTGCAAACGACAGGGTACAGCTCCAGCTGCTCAACGATATCGCTCGCAGAAACATTCTCAAAAAGCACATGCTCAACGGCGTTTCGATTCCGTGTGCGGACGGAGTTATCATCTCACCCGACGCTAAAATCAAAGCAGATACGGAGATTCTTCCCGGCACGATAATCAAGGGCAAGTCCGTTATCGGTGCAAACTGCGATATAGGCCCGAACAGTCTCATTGAGGACAGCGTTATCGGTGACAACGTTTCGCTCAACAATGTTCAATGCTACAGTGCGGAGATAAAGAACGGCGCACACATGGGTCCGTTCGTCCGTGTACGTCCGGGCTCGGTTATCGGTGAAGGTGTCAAGGTCGGTAACTTTGTTGAATTCAAGAATTCGGTCGTCGGCGACCATACGAGTGTCGCTCACCTGACCTATATAGGCGATTCCGACGTCGGCAGCGGCGTAAACTTCGGCTGCGGAGTCGTTACCGTAAACTTTAACGGCAAGGACAAGAACCGCTGTACGATTAAGGACGGCGCGTTCATCGGCTGCAACACGAATCTTGTCGCTCCCGTAACGGTCGGCGAGTACGCGTACACCGCGGCCGGTTCGACGATTACCGACGACGTTCCCGATAAATCGCTCGGAATAGGCAGAGCAAAGCAGGTCAACAAGGACGGATGGGTCGCGAAAAAACAGCCGTACAGAAAAAAAGTTTAAAAGGATAATTATATAAATGGCTTTTTTTAAGAAAAAGAAAGAAGAGAGCTTTTTCGCCCCGGTTTTCGGCAAGGTTGAATATATAATAGCCGGACTCGGAAACCCGGGGAAACAGTATGAGCTTTCCCGTCACAACGCGGGCTTTCTTTGTATTGACATTCTCTCGAACAGATACTCTTTCAGAACCGACAGAATTAAGTTTAACGCGCTGTGCGCCGACGTTATGATAAGCTCGAAACGATGTCTTGTCATGAGACCGCAGACGTATATGAATTTAAGCGGAGACGCAGTTAAAGCCGCCGCGGATTTTTATAAGATACCGAGCGATCACATTATTATAATTTACGACGATATCGATTTGCCCATAGGTGCGCTTCGAATAAGACGCAAGGGCTCGGCGGGCGGTCATAACGGGATAAAAAACATTATCGCCCAGCTCGGCACAGACGAATTCCCGAGGCTCAAAATCGGAGTCGGCGCAAAGCCCGATCCCGATTACGATTTAAAGGATTATGTGCTCGGTACGTTCTCGAAAGCCGATCAGGATATTTTGAAAACAACCATGGCGAAAGCGTGTGACGGAGTCGAAATTATAGTTTCGGGCGACGTGGACAAAGCCATGGCAACGTGCCAGATAACAAAAAAACAATAATTTACTGCGTTACCGTGCGATAAATTATTGTTTATATGTTTTTTCATCGGAAATTCCGTTTCTTCGGGATTTCCGACATTGCAGTTTAAGGAGTTTATATGTCGTCATTTTCCGATTTATTAAAATCAAACAGCGAGTATAAAGAAATTCTTTCGTGCGTTAAAAAAGGACGGGTGCCGATGGGTGTTCTCGGGGTCAGTCAGACTCCGAAAGCACATATTGTTCACTCCCTGTGTACCGATACGGGGAGAAAAGCCTTGATTATTACAGCCGACGAGGCTTCCGCGGTCAAGTTCGGCGGGGATATGGAGACGATGGGTTCAAAGTGTCTGATGTACCCCGCGAGGGATTTTAACTACCGTCCGACCGACAGCCAGTCGAGGGAGTATGAGCGCAGAAGGCTCGGAGTTCTCGAAAATATAATAAACGGCGAGTATGACGCGGTTGTATGCTCCGTCGAGGCGGCTATGCAGCTGACTGTTCCGCGTGATGTGCTCAAAAGAAAATCGGCGAGCATAACCCTCGACAGCGAGATTTCGCCCGAAAGAGTCGTTGATGCTCTGATTTCGGCGGGCTACGTACGCGCCGATATGGTCGAGGGCAAGGGACAGATCGCGCGAAGGGGCGCGATTGTCGACATGTTCCCGCCCGACTGCGATTATCCCGTGCGAATCGAATTCTGGGGAGACAGCGTTGACTCCATGGCGTATTTTGACCCGATAAATCAGCGCCGCAGAGAAAACGCCGATAGAATAAAAATCACCCCTGCGACGGAGGTTATATTCGATTCCGACGAAATTCTGAGCGAAAAAATCAAAAAACCCGCTTCGTCTCTGAGAGGTAAAAACATAACAAAAGTAAGAGAGAGCCTGCTTGCGGACGCGGATAAGCTCGATTCTGAAGTCAGAATCGGCTGTACGGAACGGGCGTGTCAAAGCTTCCGCGCGCGAAATTGTCAAGATAAACGGCCCCGCGTTTTTCATACATTGAAATGACATCATTAGAACTAATGAAGAACTTATCAAGTCCCCTGCAAAGCACGCCGTCCTCGAACATCATTTTTATGTCCTCGTTCGAAAGCTTCTGAATATTGAGACT
>OQWM01001786.1_pt1 | contig 14746 bp, 14 predicted proteins | sample 1691531 | NCBI WGS metagenome assembly OQWM01 (sample SAMN03418257, study PRJEB22391) | human gut metagenome | biome: human-gut; feature: organic feature; material: feces | host: Homo sapiens | place: Tanzania | collected 2013-01
GATAAGAACCGAAGTCAACATCGAGCATAGTACCCTGAGCACCCTCGCAGAGGATGTCCTTGCCAGAGCGGAGCACCTTGTTGATCTCCACCTCGCTGTCGATAAGCTTAAACTGCTTCAAGTATTCGATGCCCTCCATCCAGGTCTTCTCTACCTCAGTGATATCGAAATCAGTGTATCCGAGGCTAGCGATAGTCTTGAGATGAGCAGCCTTGTGAGCAGCATACTTCTCCTCGAAGTTTTCGAGGATATCACCCACGCGAAGACCTGTACGGCTTACCTTATCAGTATAAGTAGGGCCAATACCCTTACCGGTGGTACCTACCTTGTTCTTGCCCTTAGAAGCCTCAATGGCTGCATCGAGCACACGGTGAGTAGGCATGATGAGATGCGCCTTCTTAGAAATGTAGAGACGGCTCTTGAGGTCATGGCCACTCTTCTCCAAATCCTTAGCCTCGCCCATAAAGAGGTCTGGAGCCAAGACTACGCCGTTACCGATGATGTTTACCTTGCCACCCTGGAAGATACCAGAAGGGATAGAACGAAGAACATACTTCTCGCCTTCGAACTCGAGAGTATGACCCGCATTAGGACCACCCTGGAAACGAGCAATGACATCATACTTAGGGGTCAAAACATCAACCACCTTACCTTTTCCTTCATCGCCCCACTGCAAACCGAGCAGGACATCTACTTTACCTGTGTTCATTTCTATAAAATATAGTTATTTTTATTACTTATCGTTTTTCTTGCGTGTAAGTTTTGCCTGGCATGCGCTGCATACGCCATAGATATAGAGGGCGAAAGTATCCTTTCGGAAACGCTGCAGCTTGAGGTCATTCACTGCTGCCGTAACAGCCGGCACATTGATCTCCGTTACCTGCCCACACACGCTACACACCTGATGGATATGGCTATCATTGTAATAGCACGCCTCGTATTTGGTACCATCCACCAGACTGTGTCTCATCACGAGCCTCAGCTCGATGAAGAGATGCATTGTATTATAGAGCGTAGCTCTGCTCACCCGGAAGTTTCTCTTCGTGAGCTCAGCATCCAGCTCTTCAAGAGTGAAGTGCCCATCAATGCTATAAACCGCATCCAGAACTGCATATCTTTCCGGGGTCTTGCGGTGATGATTGCACTCCAAATATGTGTCCAAGATTTCACGAACCTTGGCTTTATTTTTCTCAGTCATAATCCTTGTTAGTTACATAAAACGCACAAAGATACTCATAATTCCGGACATAAGGGCATATTTAAATTTAAAAAAACTAAATTGCCCTATTTTTGATGATTTTCCTGCTGTTTCTTCACCAATCTGATGGCTGTTTAGGGATTATTGATGCAAATTGCCACAAAAGCCCCGACCAATTACTCTGCTAATTTGAGCATTTCAGCATAGATGCGCTGCACTGGCAAGCCCATCACGTTGAAGTAACTGCCCTTGAGTCCGGTACATCCGATGTAACCTATCCATTCCTGGATGCCATAGGCACCCGCCTTGTCGAATGGTTTGTAATGGGTGATATAATAATTGATCTCCCATTCTTCAAATTCCTTGAAACTTACTTCCGTACATACCGAGAACTTGCGCTGTTCTTTCTTCGTAGTAAGACATACGCCCGTAACCACATGGTGAGTCTTGCCGCTCAACATCTTAAGCATGCGAACCGCATCATCGGCATTCTGCGGCTTTCCGAGAATGATTCCCTTACCCTCCTGATCGTTCTGTTCATCAGCAGCAGGAGCAATCACTACGGTATCCGCTGTAAGAATGAGCAAATCATCGGAGGAGGATTTGCCTGAAGATTTTTCCGAAGTAGAATCTTCAGAAGCCTCTTCAGAAGTCTCATCTCCATTCAATAAAGAGCGATAAGCATCCGCTTTCTTCTGGGCAATATACTCTGCCACATCGTATGCATCCAAATCTTCAGGATAGCTTTCATCAATACCACGCAATACCTTCACCTCGAAATTAACATCCAATCCTGCCAACAACTCTCTGCGGCGTGGCGAATTGCTCGCCAAAATAATCTTATACTTCATCTGTTTTTTACTATACTGAACTTGCGAAAGTTCAAATTACTAATTCATTTACCATCCAAACGCCTTGGCATTGGAAAGCCAATGCCCCTTGGCACGAAGCACCTGCTCTACAATGTCCCTGCCCACTCCTTCGCCACCATTGGCAGAAGAGACATAGCAGGAAATCTCCTTGATATCAGAGCAGGCATCGGCTGGGCAGCACGGGCAGCCACAACGACGCATTACCTCGTAATCCGGGATATCATCACCCACATAGATGATTTCCTCATCAGAAAGCTGATACTTCTCCAGAAAAGCATCATAGGTGTTGATTTTCACAGCACATCCCATATAGATATCCTGCACGCCCAATCCCTCATATCGCTTGCGGATAGCCTCGGTAGTTCCGCCCGTAAGAATGACGATGCGCACCCCCACCTTCTGAGCCAACTGGATAGCATAGCCATCCTTGATATTCACGGTGCGAAGAGGTTCACCCGTACTGGCAAGCGTAATGGTCTGGCGGGAAAGCACCCCATCCACATCAAATACAATTGCCTTTATCTTCTTCAAATCGTAATTAATCATACTTGAAAACTTTTTCTATTTAGTAATCAGACACTTGAACTCTATTCCTTGACACTCAGCTTATGAATACTCATGCTCATTCTGTCATAGATATCCTTCATCTGCGGATTCGACTTGAGCAGAGCTCCCTGCGCCCGAAGCACATTCTCATCATACCTTACAGCCGGACCCGTCTGTGCATCTTTCGGATCCAGCTCGTGCACCTTCGCAGCCGTCTCGTCTATCAACGGGAGCATCACATCGAACGGTATTCCGTGCTCCTCCAGGATTTCCCGGCTCAAGGCATAGCAATGATTCACGAAATTGCAGGCAAAGACGGCAGAGAGATGCAGGTACTTGCGGTCTTCACTCGCCAGATGATACACCCTGCTGCTCACCTGATGCGCCACATCACCGATCAGCTGCAAGGCATGCTCATCATTCGCCTCGATAAAACAAGGTATCTGAGAGAAATCCACCTCACGCTGCTTGGAGAAAGTCTGCATCGGATAAAGCACACCATAATGTAAAGCCATTCCCTGGAAAACATCCATCGGGATAGAGCCTGCCGTATGCAGAAAGACCTTGGTCTCCTTGCCTTTGCAGAGAACAGGAATCAACTCTACAATAGCACTATCCTTCACCGAAACGACGTACAGATCTGCATCTGAGCGAACATCTGATATATCCGAAACAGGCAGGGCGCTCCTGAAGACCTGCGGCAACGGCTCGTCGGAGTTTATGAGCAACGTCTCCATGTCGATCGTGAGCATGCTCTATAATGTCCAGCTGATGAAATACGCGGGCGAGGACGGCGTTGCGGCCTACGGCGTTCTCATGTACGTCAGTATGATATTCCAGGCGATCTTTATCGGCTATGCTGTCGGCACAGCGCCGATAATCGGCTTTAACTACGGCGCACAGAACAGGGAGGAGCTCAAGGGGCTGCTGTCGCGCAGTCTGCGCATAATCTCTGTGTGCGCGGTGTGCATGTTCGCTGCCGGGCAGCTGCTGGCCGAGCCCTTGGGCAGACTCTTCGTCGGCTACGACGATAAGCTGCTTGACATGACGGTGCATGCCTTCGGCATATTCTCGTTTGCGTTTCTGTTCTCGGGCTTTTCGATCTTCGGCTCATCATTCTTCACCGCGCTCAACGACGGCCTTACCAGTGCGCTGATATCCTTCCTTCGAACGCTTGTGTTCCAGCTTGCGGCGGTGATGCTGTTCCCGCTCATCTGGGAGCTTGACGGCATATGGCTGTCCATCGTCGGAGCGGAGATCATGTCAATCATCGCAACGGTATTGTTCCTGATAGGTAAGAGAAAGAGGTACGGCTATTAATGAAAAGACGCATTGCACTTTTGCTGGCGGCGCTTATGTCGCTGTCACTCCTGTCCGCCTGCGCAGAGCGCACCGAGCCCACGCAGCCTACGCCCACGCCGACGGCTGCGCCGACCCCGACACCGACCCCTGCGCCCACGCCCACGCCAACCCCAACACCTGCTCCGGCGGACGATGAGCTCGTAAGGGTAAAAGACTACATCCCGGATATCATCACCGACCTGAAATACGCGACGACCGACAACTTCACGGGAGTTGTCATTTACGATGACGGCACGGCGTATCTGCGATACGGCACGGTGAAAAAGCTCGCCGCCGCGCAGCGCGAGCTTGCGGAGGATGGCTACAGCCTGCTCATATGGGACGCTTACCGCCCCGTGAGCGCGCAGTACCGCCTGTGGGAGGTCTGCCCGAACCCCGTGTATGTTGCCGATCCTACAAAGGGATTTTCAAAGCACAGCAGGGGAAATACCGTCGATATAAGCCTCGTGAGCACAAACGGCGACCCGGTCGAGATGCCCTCCGGCTTTGATGACTTTACCTCGCGTGCCGACCGCGATTACAGCGACGTATCACAGACCGCGGGGGAGAACGCACGCTATCTCGAAGCTGTCATGACCGCCGCAGGCTTTGTCGGCTACTCCGGCGAGTGGTGGCACTACAGCGACAGCACAGCCTACCCCGTTGTGCGGTGATTTGATTTATAACAAGCCCGCTCGGTTTTTGAGCGGGCTTTGCGCATATGCCGGCGGTTCTATCTTGACATACCGGGCATATATGTTATAATCTAACTACCGATTGCCGCTACAGGAAAGTGCGGCATAAAAATCCAACATAATGAAATATTACAGGAGGAAACATGAAAAAGAGACTTATCAGCATGCTGATGGCGGTTCTCATGATCGCGTCCCTGCTGCCGGCTTCCGCTGTTTTTGCGGCGAATGAGGCTGGCACGTGCGCACATACGAACAAGCAAACCGTCAAAGTTGAGAAGGACGCCAAGAATAAGGTCGCTGGCGTTAGTGCCACGATCTGTAAGGACTGCGGTGAGGTTATCGGAGATGTCACGATCACTCCGTTTGCTACCAAACTGCTTCATAAGTGCAAGACCAACAAGATAGTTGTAGTGCAGAAGGCCGGTTGCGACAAGGTCGGTCTGACCGTCAGCTATTGCGCCGACTGCGGCAAGAAATTCCCCGTAAAGGATTTCAAGGATAAAGACGGCAAGGATACATACTTTGAGGGCGAAAAAGCCCTTGTGCACAACTACTCTGATTTCCATGTCGAAGTAGCTCCCACCTGCCAGTATGACGGCTGGGGCTATGTCGTCTGCAAGAACTGCGGAGCTGGAGAGTTCATCGCCAATGCAGCTGCGGCAATGGACTATGTAGCCAAAAACAGCAGCCTCAGCCTTGCTGAGCGTAATACGCTGTCCGCAACGGTTACCAAAATGTTCTCTGCGACAAATCTCAAACATGAAAAAGAGAGCCTACTTGTTCCCGCAACTGCCGACATGAAAGATGATGAGGGCAATCCTGTACAGCTCAAATCCACAGCTTCTCATCAGACAACTGTAAATGGTGGATATGTAGTTGAGCTCGATAAGGTCACCGGCAAATACGTAGCAACAAAAAAAGTTGAAGTTTATGATTACAGCGGCGATTTGATGTGCCCCGACTGCAAAGAATTCGTCAAGCACGGTACAAAGACCGTTCACACCATTACGGTGGCGGATAAAGATAAGGGCAGCTGCACTCCCGATGAAAATGGAAGCTACGATAAGTGCAAGGGCGACATCATCACTTGTGACAAGTGCAGCTGGACGGGCGGCAAGTCCATCTCTGCTCCTTCCTCCACCTGGACTGTTGCAGAAGCTAAAGCTCCCACCTGCACCGAAAACGGAAGCTATGAACAGAGAGCTAAGCTCACCAGCACCGGTGTAGAAAAATACTTTGTTGATAAATATGGCCGTGTTATTCAGGACGGAGACGGCACTATAGAGAAGCTTGGCCACACTTGGGTCGACTACAAGCAAAAAGATGCAACCTGCACCGAGGATGGTATGATTTATACTAATGTACAGAAGTGCAGCGTTTGCGGAACAACTAATCCGGCCGATCTTGGCAATGCTAAAGGCCAGGTCATAACTCATCCCGGCCACAAGTATGTCGAGACCGAGCTCGTTGCCGCAAACTGCAACCACTCCGGTGTTGCGGTCAATAAGTGCTCCGAGTGCGGCAAGTATGAGCTTGTAAACGACAATGAGCCTTTCAGCAATACTAACGGCGTTAAAAACTATATTACCGCTCAGAAGACCAAGCACGTCGCATCCGACAAGCTCGCAAACGTCAAGGAAGCAACCTGCACAGAGGAAGGCTACACCGGCGATGTCGTCTGCAAGTTCTGCGGCAAGGTCATGAAGCCCGGCGAGAAGACCAAGATGGTCGACCACACCCCCGTTGCTGTCGAAGCAAAGGCTCCCACCTGCACCGAGCCCGGCATAAGCAAGGGTACCGTCTGCAAGGTCTGCAAGAAGGTCCTCTCCGGTCAGGAGACCGTGCCCGCTCTCGGCCACGATCCCAAGCTCGTCAACGCCAAGGACGCGACCTGCACCGAGGCCGGCTACACCGGCGATAAGGTCTGCACCCGCTGCAATGTGACCCTCGAAAAGGGCAAGGATATCAAGGCTCTTGGCCACAACTTCGTCAAGGGCGTCTGCTCACGCTGCGACGCAAAGCAGTCCGGCTACAATCCGTTTTCCGACGTTAAGTCCACCGACCGGTTCTACAGCGACATCATGTGGGCATGGGAGAACGGCATTGTCGAGGGCGACGATACCGGCATGTTCCGCGCCGACGGCAAGCTCACCCGCGCACAGGTCGTCACCATGCTTTGGCGCATGAACGACAAGCCCACCGCAAAGAATGCCGCCACCTTCACCGACCTGACTCAGGATTGGTACAAGGCAGCAGTCGCATGGGCGGTCGAAAAGGGCATCGTCAACGGCGTCGGCAACAACAAGTTTGCTCCCAACGAGACCTGCACCCGCGCACAGATCGTCACCATGCTGTGGCGTCTTGACGGCGAGAAGAAGGTCACACCGACCATCAACTTCACCGACCTGACCCAGAACTGGTACAAGGATGCGGTCGCATGGGCTGCCAACAACGGCATCACCAAGGGCGACGGCGCAGGCCACTTCTATCCCGCAAACGATTGCACCCGCGGCGAGGCAGTTGCGTTCATCCACCGCACCGCCATGCTCGGCAAGTGATCAGGCAATGATTTTAATAACTCCACGTCCCCGACGTGGAGTTATTTTTACAGGGAGATTTTAATGAAAAAACGAACACTGAGCGCAGTGCTTGCACTTTTGATGCTCTGCGCGCTGCTCCCGGCGTCCGCACTGGCCGACGGCTCGTGCGGCGAAAATGTTCGCTGGGAGATAAGCTCTGCGGGAGTGCTGACGGTATCCGGAACAGGCGACATGGCCGATTTTGAATCGGGCGACGCGCCGTGGTACGATAAGCGCGGCGAGGTGAGAAAGCTTGTAGTTTCCGAGGGCGTGACCGCCGTCGGCAGCGGCGCGTTCTCCGGCTGCGGCCTTATCGAAACGCTCACCCTGCCGAGGAGCTTACAGCGCATCGGCGACAGCGCCCTTGACGATGTTTACGCTCTAAAAAGCGTTTACTACGCAGGTTCCGTTGCCGGCTGGAAGGCGATAGAGATCGGCGTCGGCGTGAGCTTCGGCTCGGCCGAGCTCATATGCGCCGATAAAACCGAGCCCTTTTCCGATATCTCCGGCTGGTATCACGACTATATCATAACCTGCTACATGGCCGATATCGTAAACGGCTGCGGCGACGGGACGTTTCGCCCGGAAAATAACGTCACCCGTGCGCAGTTTATAATGATGCTCTATAACATGGGCGGCCGCCCTGCGGTGTCCGATACCTCGCTTGCCTTTGCGGACGCGGCACATATATCGACGGTCTACGCTGCGGCCGTAAAGTGGGGCACAAGAGCCGGTATCATCATGGGCTACGGCGACAATACCTTCAGGCCGGATGAAAACATCAGCCGCGCACAGATGGCGGCGTTTGCGTATCGCTTCCTGCGTCTCGGCGTGAGCGAGGCAACGCTCGACGGTCTCAAGGGTCACAACGATTTCCGCGATTACGGCAGCATCCCGGAGTATTTCCGCGAGGCCGTCGATGTGATGGCGAATATCGGCGTCATACATGGCTATCCCGGCGGAGCTTTCGACCCCGACGGAATAGCGACACGCGGCCAGTCGGCTGCCATAATGTCGCGCCTGCTCGTTGCCCTGACCGAGCTCAGGGAGCAATAGAATAAAAATGCATAAAAAATGCTCTGCCCAACGGCAGAGCATTTTTGCGGTATATCAGCGCTTTTCCTGGGCTCGGATGAGGTTTTTGTAAAAGCTCACAGCGCCGGGCAGGCAGTTGTACTCAATATTTTCGTTCAGCCCGTGCATGCCCTTCATCTGCTCCGGACCGTAGATTACCGGCGCAAAGCGAATGCAGCTTTTGCACACGGGCTGATAAAACTGCGCGTCTGTAGCGCCCGTCATGACGTACGGGCTCACCGGCAGACCTGGGAAGGTATCATTTATCACGGCCTCGACCTGGCGGAATGCATCGCCGTTTATATCGACGGCGGGGGTGTAGTCGTTCGAGTGGATGACCTCCATCTCAAGTCCGTGCTTCTCGGCGAGCCTTCGGATTATATCGAGGCTCTCCTTCTCGCCCTGATGCGGGATAAAGCGCATGTTCGCGCTCACCGTCGCCTCCTGCGGCAAAACGTTGCACGCGTCCGAGCCCGACTGCATGGTGAATGCAATCGTTGTTTGCAGCATCGCACCGGCCTGGGCGCTGATCCTGCCGAGCACGGGCTTGAGCAGCGGAGCAAACAGCCACAGATTGCCCATGACGAGCTTGAGCGGAAACGCGGCGTACGGCGCAAGCTTCCCGAACATTGCCGCTACCTCGGGAGGGAACTCGCGGCGGAAATAGTTGTGCGTCTCAACGTCGTTAACGAAGGCCGCAAGCCGCGCAATGGGGGTGTTCCTCGTCGGAGCGCTTGCGTGTCCTCCGGTGGAGCGCGCCGTAAATTTAACGTCGCCCTTGCCCTTTTCGAACACGCCGACCATGGCGAAGTTGCCCTTCACGCCGCCGATGGGCTCGGAGATTATGCCGCCGCCCTCGTCGCAGACAAGAAACAGCTCAACGCCGCGCCTTTGCAACTCTCTGACTATCTTCGGCGCACCGTCGCCGGCCCACTCCTCTGTGCAGGACGAGGCGAGGTACACGTCGCATTTGGGCGTGTAGCCCTCCTTGAGCAGCTCCTCGACCGCCTGGAAGAACGCCATGACGGAGGCTTTGGTGTCCGACGTTCCGCGGCCCCAGACCTTGCCGTCGGCGATATCGCCCGAGAAAGGCTCATGCTCCCACTTGCCCTCGGCGGGAACAACGTCCTGATGGCTCATCAGAAGTATCGGGGCCCCGTCGCCCGTGCCCTTCCAGCGGAACAGGAGGTTCCCGTCGATGACGGTTTTCTCCAGATTTTTGTGCACCAGCGGGAACAGCTTCTCCAAAAGCTTATGGAAGCCGAGGAATTTCTCGGCCTCGTTGACATTCGCGTGCGACACCGTTTCGTACTGTACCATTTCCGACAGCTTGTGCGCAAGCTCGAGAGCGTAGTCGCCGGCCTTTGGCGCGACATAGTCCGAGCGCTTGAATATGAAGATCGCGGCAGCGCCGCTGATCGTTATGAGCATACTGTTCATCCTCGTGCCCTCGCTCACGGGCTCGACGAGCTTCATGATAATCCCCGCCGGTGCGCTCGCCATCGGCATAGCATACACGGCTGCAGCGGCACCAGCAGCGCAACGCCGAGCGCGAGCACGATTATCGTCACCAGCGAAGACGTGGCAATTGACAGGGTGGAAACGATCTCGTTTTCGGGTGTGCCGGTCTTCGCGCCGACGATGTCGCGCGCGTTGACGGCGCAGGGGATCTTCATATTTATAAGGTTGCCCGTAATAAACGCAAGATAGCCGCCGCCCGCGCCGAGCATCGGCGTATAGACGAGAAATTCGACCACGCTGCTGACCGTCCACACAAGGCCGACGGACAAAAACGCCTTACCGGCAGCGCCGATATCGGGCATTGCGCCGAGTATCTTTCCGATGAGAAACGGAGCACCAACGAGCATTATAAGAACGATGGCCGAGCTTATGCGGCCGATGACGTGCGTGCGCTTGTTGTAGCCTTCAAAATAATTATTCATTGTCCTGCCTCCTTACACAAACAGCTTGACGACGACCGCTGCGGCCATGCCGATGAGCATGCTTCCGGCGATCGAGAAGCTCTCGACCCAGGCAAGCTTTTTCTTCTCCGCAAGGTAGATAAAGCCTGCCATCACGAGGCCGGAGACGAATACGACGATCAGCGGCATGAAGCTTCCGGAGAACGAAAACAGACCTCCGCCGGAGACAAAGCCGCCTATGTAGCTGCCGATGTAGGCCGAGACAAGGCCGATGAACATCGCGGTCATGGCCGTGTCGCCGAAGCCCGCGCTGCCGGAGCTCTTTTTGCCGCTGCCGAGCCTGTTCAGATAGCGTTTATTGAAGAATATTGACAGTACCATGCCCCACATGATGCAAACGCTCATCAGAAGCGCGATGGTGGCAAAGCCCGAGGGCGTCATCTCGGCCGCCGAGAGGGAGGACATGCCGACCTGCTCGGCCGCGGCCTGGGCGACCTGCGTTTCATAGTGCAGCGCGCCGATGACCGAAAGCCTCAGCCACGGCCACGGAGTGCCCAGGCTGCCCGACAGGGCGATAACGCCCAGCAGAATGCCGACGCTCGGCAGAAGCGAAAACGTAGCGCTCGAGGTGATGGCTCGCCTGAGCTTTGTGCGGTCGATGCCCATTGCGAGCCCCGCGCGGTAAGCGCGCACCATAAACACGGCGCACACCACGGCGACGAACGCGATGATGCCGCCGCATATGGCGTACATCGGCGCGCTGTTTAACAGTGAAAGTATGTTCATATCCGTCTCTCCTTTTTGTCATGTGTTTAACATTATATTTCCTGCCGGGCGATAAGTCAATCACGCGGCAAATAAAATAACCGGCGGCAGATATGGACGGAATTAAGTAATATGTAAAAATGCACAAATACGGACTGAAATGTTTGGCAATTATTAATATTTGCGGGGCTAATGCTAAAGCGAATTGTACATATTGCATTTTTAAGCCTGCAGTGATAAAATATCTATCAAGCAAAAAATAAGGGGACAAAAATGGATTACGAATTGCAAATAGGCCTTAAGATTAAAAGCTGCAGAACAGACCGCGGTATGACAATGAAAGAACTGGCCGAGCAGGCGCAGATAACTCCGTCCATGCTCAGTCAGATTGAGAAGGGGCAGGCGAATCCATCGCTTAATACCATAAGATTGTTGTCTAAAGCTTTGGACGTACCTATGTTTCGCTTTTTCATGGACGAGGTAAGTGTTGAAAACGACGTTGTGCGAAGAGATAAACGTAAGCACATTATCGAAAATGGAATTGACTATGAAATGCTTACGCCGGATATGTGCGGAAATCTTGAAATGATAAAGATGACGCTTAAGCCCGGTACGGCTTCTTGTAAACAGCCTATGAGTCACATTGGCGAGGAAATTGCGCTTATCTTGAGCGGCACCGTTGAGCTTATTCTGGAGCATGACAGCATTATACTTTATACAGGAGACAGCGTTCGTATCAAGAGTAATATAAAACACAGCTGGCGCAATATCGGCGACAGCGAAATGGCACTCGTATTTGCTGTATCCCCTCCTAACTTTTAAAATGATAATCGAAAAAGCAGCTGTAAAAAATTACAGCTGCTTTTTTGTATAAGGAATAAATGGGTATTAGATATTCTTTGTGGTGGAGTTGCCGCGAATGTCTACGTGCACCAGATGATCGACTTCATCTCCGCGAATGCCTATATAGTAGCTGGTCAAGTTGGCGGTAGAGCAGGAATGGTTGGGGATTATCATAATTTTATCGCCGACCTTAAGGTCTGTGCTGCCGTCAACATGCAGCTTTCCTACTTCCTCGGACAGGCTGTAAACAGTAAGCTCCGGGTGTCCCTTTACAGTACCGAAGCCCTTGATAGAAGAATTGCCGTGCGCCCCTTGATCGAGGCCGAGGCACTTCGCGCCGGCGTCGCATATGAAAAGCTTATCCGACGGATGCGATATTACGGAAGCAAGCACATACATGGCGCACTCGTCTTCGTCGGCAGTTTCCGTGGAGAGTTGGATCGTGTCGTTAAATATATAATTTCCCGGATGATAAATACCGATATTATCATCGGATATCGAGCCCCAAAAAGTGGGGGTAGAGCCGCTGGATATGATCTCAAGCTCATAACCTGCCGTACGCAGAGCATCAGCCGCCGCGGCGATCGCGCCGACCTCGTCCTTACAGTACTTTTCTATATCATCGTGGCAGCAGGCGCCGTAAACGTGGCCGGGATGAGATGAGATACCCTTGAAGCAAAGATTGTCGAAGCGTTTCATCATATCGGCAAATTCAACGGCCGTTTCGGGTTTTACTCCGAAACGGTGCAGGCCGCTGTCGATGATTATAGTATAGTTGATCGTCACGTCCGCCTTTCGGGCGCCTTCATTTATTGCGTTGGCTGCGTCCTGGCAGTCAATACGGATAATGAAGCCGGGGCATTTTTTCGCAAGCTCAACAACACGGGCTATGGACACATCGGTCGCCACGGGGTACGCATACATAATGTTATTCATACCTGCGGCGCACATGGCCTCCGCTTCGTCGAGCGTTCCGCATAAATAGCCGGTACAGCCGTATTCAGCCTGAAGCTTGGCAAGCTCTGTGCTTTTATGAGTCTTGATCATAGGCCAGATCTGTTTGGCGTATTTTGAAGCCTCGTCGCAGTATTTTTTCAGGTTATGCTCCATATAATCAAGATTCAGAAGAATAGCGGGGGTATAAATATCAGTGATTTTCATTATTTAAGATCCTTTCAGATAATAGTTTTTAGGTCAGAGCTTCGAAATTAAAGGAATATCAGCTGAAGAATAAATACGCAGGCGAGAGAGGTAACAGCCTGGAGAATACTGATGAGAGGGAAAACCCTGTATGCGATCTCGGGCTTCATATTGGATGTTGAAGTAATGACCCAGAAGAAGTCGTCGTTGCCATGAAAAACCATGAATCCGCCGGAAGCACATGCAAGCATTGCGATGACAAGTCCGATCGGGGAGTTGAATCCCAGAACATCAACAAGAGGCAGCAGCATGGAAGCGGCAGTTATCATGCCAACCGTGCCGGAGCCTATGGCTGTACGGAATATTGCGCCGATGACAAACGGAACGAGAATGCCGACGCTGGCACCGGAGAACGCATTTTGCACTATGGTCTGGAGATCTGACATCTTAAGTACAGTGGCAAATGCACCGCCTGCACCTACGATAAGCACTATCTGACCGGCGGTTTTCAGTGCGTCACCGAATGCTCCGTCAAAGGTCCAAACATTTCTGTCGTGAGGGCAAACTCTCATATAGGAGATAAAGGCTATTATCAGACCTATAAGCAAAGCAACGCTTGTATTGCCCAAAGAGTAGAGAATGCTGTAAACAGCACCATCGCCGAAAGGAGCGGATTCAAGTGATGCGACGGTTCTCAGAAGCATGAGAACGATGGGAAGAATGATAGGCAGAAATGCGGCGAGAGGGCTGGGATATTTGCGGTTCTCCTCGGGAGTTGCCTCAGCGGCAAGCTCCTCGGGCATGTAATAGTACTTTTTGCCGAGGATCTTTCCGGCAAGGTGAGCTACAAGAACGACAGGGATGGATACAAGCATACCAAGCAGTATTACCATACCCAGATCGGCATTCAGAATACCGGCAACGGCAAGCGGCCCCGGAGTCGGAGGAACCAGCATGTGTGTTGCGTGCAGGCCCATTGCCAAAGCAACAGCCATTGTTGTCATACTTACCTTTGTGTCACGCGCCATACGCTTTGCCAGAGGCGACAGCAGAACATAGGCAGAGTCACAGAAAACAGGGATTGAGACAAAATAACCGGTGAAGGCAAGACCGAGCGCAGCGTGCTTTTTACCCGTGATCTTGAGCATGGTCTTTGCCATGGTCTCTGCGGCTCCGCTTTTCTCGAGCAATGCACCCATAACGGTTCCGATAGCTATAACTATACCTATTCCGGAAATTGTCCCACCCAGACCATCGGCATAGGACGTCATAATATCGTTAATATTGTGTCCCATCATCAGGCCAAAGGCAATAGCTGAGGCGGTCAGTGCAAAGAAGGGGTGGAGCTTAACTTTAACAGTCAGAAATACGAGGATTGCAATTGAGATGATTATACAGACAATAACTAATAATGGACTCATAATATACTCCCTTTCATAATTTCCTCTCCCGAGTATATCGGGAGGCGCTGCTAAGCAACCGATAACATAGCTTTCCGTGCACAGAAGAGTATAATTAAAACAGATTTAATTATACTATGATAATTGAACAATATCACGGCAATAATTAAATGTCAATAAACTTAAACGCGAATTATTAAATTTAACTAAAATCAGAGTATACGTATTATTAAAAATGTATAGACGAAAACTGCAAAAAATACAATCGTCCGTTGATAGCAAATTACCATCGAATAACATACCTTCAGCTCCCCGCGGTATCCGCGGGGGGCCGCTGTCACTGTATGTCCTCCATGGTGCGGGGTTATGAC
>OQWM01001787.1_pt1 | contig 14742 bp, 13 predicted proteins | sample 1691531 | NCBI WGS metagenome assembly OQWM01 (sample SAMN03418257, study PRJEB22391) | human gut metagenome | biome: human-gut; feature: organic feature; material: feces | host: Homo sapiens | place: Tanzania | collected 2013-01
GCCACGGCGTTGATGTGACGGTCGACGATTTTGCCCAGTTTGAGCACCTTTCGCTGGAGGACGAGTGCCAGGCCTACCACGACACGTGGGGCATTGGCGCGAATGGCGAGGAGCTGTATCGCGAGCTGAGCGAGATTTTGATTGATGGGTACTCCAAGGTGCCGCCGCGCGAGGGGCTGCTTACATTTTTGAAGCAGGCGAAAACGGCGGGCGTTGCCACGTGCGTGGCTACGTCCACGCCGGCCGAGCTGGTGCAGTCCGCCCTTGCGGGCGCAGGGCTCGATGCTTACATGGAGTTTGTTGCCACGACGGGCGAGGCGGGACGCTCCAAGCAGTTCCCCGATGTGTACGAGCTGGCTCTGCGCCGTCTGGAGGAGCGCCATGGGCATAACTTTGAGCGCGTCTGGGTGTTTGAGGACGCGGTCTTTGGCCTTAAGAGCTCTGGGGTCGTTGGCTTTAAGCGTGTGGGCATTTATGACCCGCACGGACGCATGAAGCGCGACGAGGTGCGTGCCAACTGCGACATCTTTATCGACAGCTATGAGGACCTGGATCTGGCCCGCGTGCTTTCGTTTGAGGGATAGGCGAGGACTGTGGCTTGTAAGGTATTAGTGGTCTGTGGTTCGCCCGTGGTGGCGAGCGCGGATCTGCTACGTCAGCTAGCGGGGGAGTGCGACCACGTTGTCGCCGTGGACCGCGGGCTCGACGCACTTCTGGGCGCGGGACTGGGCTGTGACGTGTATGTGGGGGATGCCGACACGGTGAGTGATGCCGGCCGTGCGTTGGTCGATGCCGCCGAAGCCTTTGAGGTAGAGCGCCACGACCCTTACAAGGACTATACCGATCTGGCGCTGGCGCTCGATTCCGTCCGCCGTCGTTGGCCGCGTGCCGAAGTGGTTGCGACCTGCGCCACCGGAGGCCGCCCCGACATGGCGCTGAGCGTCCTGGGGCTGTTGGCGGGCTATGATGACGCCCCAGTCTGGATTGCCGAGGACGATACGACCGCCCGCATCCTTCACGCCGGCGAATCGTGGACCATCGAAGGTGCCGGAGGCAAGACCTTCTCTATCATCGCAATCGCCCCCAACACCAAGGTCAGCGAGCACGGCCTAGAATGGGAGTTGGATCACGCCCCGCTAGCCCCACTAGCCGACACCGGCATCAGCAACATAGTCCGATCCACCGCAACAATCCAAGTCCACACCGGCACCGCCATCGCCTACCTCTTCAAGTAAGGGCGATCGCATCAAGGTTTTATCGGGACGGTGGATAGAAATAATCGCTCGAAGAGTGATTATTTCTATCCACCGTCCCAGGAAAACCCGTAAGTGAAGTTATCGAGCCAAAAAACCTCTTGCACAACAAAGGAACTTCCCCTATAGTATCTCCTCGTCACGGGGGCGTAGCTCAGCTGGGAGAGCGCTTGACTGGCAGTCAAGAGGTCAGGGGTTCGATCCCCCTCGTCTCCACCATTGTGAATGTAGAGCCTTCGGGAAACCGAAGGCTCTTTTCATATGCATCCACCATGCACTCCAAAGCGCCGCCAAAAAAGTTGTGCAATTAATTTCCCATATCTGTACATAGTTTGTTAAACGAACGCAATTAAGCAGAACGACAAGCAGGGTCAACCCGACCCCATTATCGCCACGCAACACACGCCGCGCCCCAATAACCAGCGCCAACGTGAACAACATCGTAAAACAACCCCCTTGAGCACGCTAAATGAACGAAATGTTGTTCACCACTAACCAAATAGGTTTCGTTACCAGCTTGTGCTAGGATACCTAACGTTACATGAGTTCAACTGTGCTCACGGTTCTAGCAAACCTCAAAGCGCAGGGTCGATCAGCATCCGGCCGTAACGGCGGTGCCAGAAACACCACGAGCTCCAATAAAGCTGACATGCAGTAAGTCTTAGTTGGCTTGCATGTCATTACGTAGCAGTCTTACAGCTGTTTGCGTGCGGTCCAGTTTTGTACCCGCTTGACTGGCTCGCACGCAGCCAGCTGGGGTTGTGGGCAAACTTGCGATACACGCCTGCAGCCTCAGCGCTGCATTTATACATACCGTTCACGGTGGGGCAGAGCCACGTGCTTGTCTAACTGGGCTCAGGGTTTGAATATGGAGCGCCTTCGCGCACAAGCGCCCTGGCGAAGCCATACCCAAACCCCGTGAGCCACACGTAAGACAGCAAGGGGGTGGTGCTCGTGTGGTATGTGATCCAGGTCATTAACGGTCGCGAAGACGTAATGCGCGAGCGCATCGAGCGCGTGGTGCCGGCTGGTGCCATGCAGGAGCTCTTTTACCCCCAATTTAAAACCGAGATCAAAGTGCATGGCGAATGGGTCAACACGACCAAGCCGCTCTTTCCCGGTTATCTTATCTGCGATACGGCAGATCCCCGCACCGTGCAACAGTATCTGCTGCGCATGGACGACTTTGCCCGGGTGTTATCTCAGGACGGTCAGTTTGTGCCGCTGGCAAAAGAAGAGGTCCAGCTTATTGGCGGCTTTACGCATAGGGGAGACCGCGTAGTGCCCATGAGCGAGGCCCTAAAAGACGGTGACCAAGTCGTAGTGACGGCTGGTCCGCTGCTGGGCCACGAGGGCCTCATTAAAACCATTAATAGACGCAAGAGCACTGCTTTTTTGGAGCTCAACCTGTGCGGCCGACGCGTAACTACACGCGTTGGTCTTGCCGTGCTTTCGGCGGAGCAGCGTGTAATGCGAAACATCAAAAAGGCAATCGCCTAGCTGCAGACGGTCGCTACACGGGACAGGGAGGATCCCCGACCTGGGGACGAAGTGATAGAAGAGAACGTGCAAAATAATCAAATGGGGAATACTGCAGTGGTTACAGTCACGCTTGAGGACGGGCATGAAACAGCTAAGCCGAGTGTTGCCGGGAATCAAAAGCCCGATGCCAAGGTTGAAATGGCTGCAAAGACGCTTAATAACGAGCGTTTGTTTTATCGTTTTCTAAAGCGATTTTTTGACATATTGTTTAGCATTTGCGTGCTTATTTTGTTTAGCTGGCTATTCATTTTGGTAGCTCTTGCAATAAAGATCGATGATCCTTCTGGACCTGTCCTATTTGGTCAGGATCGTGTTGGCAAGGACGGTAAACTATTCCATATGTGGAAATTCCGTTCTATGGTGACAGATGCTGAAGAGCGTATTAAAGAGCTTCAATCAAAAAACGAAAAAACTGGCCCTGTATTCAAAATTAAATATGACCCACGTGTAACTAGAGTTGGACGTGTTATTCGTAAGACCTCCATCGACGAACTTCCGCAGTTTATTAATGTGCTTCGTGGTGAGATGTCAGTTGTGGGACCGCGACCGGCACTTCCCAAAGAAGTAGCAGCGTACACATTACGGCAGAATCAGCGCTTGCTGGTGAAACCCGGTATGACCTGTTATTGGCAAACTCGCAGAAATCGCGATTCAATTTCTTTCGACGAGTGGGTTGACCTTGATCTTTTATACATCAGGAAATGCTCAATCAGCTGTGATTTGAAACTAATTGTTCAAACGGTTGGCGTAGTTCTGACTGCGCAGGGGAGTTGATACTTATGGCTAATATAGACGAAGCTCCTCTTGTATCAGTTATTATGCCTCTTTATAACTCGGCTCGACACGTTAAGGAATCAATAGAATCCGTTCAAGCCCAAACATTTGGCTCGTGGGAAATTTGCGTCACCGATGATTGTTCGACTGACGGCTCTGCTGATATTGTCGCCGAAATCGCTGAGAAAGACCCAAGGATCAAACTATTCAAACAAAGCGCCAATCAAGGCGCTGCTTCGGCGCGGAACATATCTCTTGAGAATTCCAAAGGGAGATATGTTGCATTTTTGGATGCTGACGATCTCTGGGCTCCGGAAAAACTTGAACGACAGATTATGTTCATGGAGCAAGGCGGATATGGGTTCTCTTGTGCTTCGTACGAGGTCATTGACGAAGACGGCAAGCCTTTAGGCAAGAGTGTGACCATGCCGAACAAATTAGATCTCGACGGATTTCTTCTGAACAATTACCTCCAGACGGTCGGAATCATGGCAGATCTTTATCGAATTGATAAAGATCTGCTTCGAATGCCTGATATTTCCAGAGAAGATGCTGGTGCATGGATTCAAGTTCTCGAGGCTGGCTATTCGTGTTACGGACTATCTGAAATCCTCTGCTATTACCGCCGAACAGAGGGATCTCTTTCAAGTAACAAATTTAAAGCTGCAAGGGGCGTATGGCAGCTCTATAGAAAGGTCGCAGGACTTCGTTTCCCGAAGGCTTGCTACTGTTTCGCGCGGTATGTACGACTTGCGCTGTGGAAGAGGACATACAAATAATTTCTAAATTTCTTGATTATAGCTTTTTTAAATTTGGTAATTGATTTTGAAATATTTAGCTGAAGTGATTAATCCCTCAACAACACTTAGGGAAATACAATGAATTACGTTACAAGAGTTCCTACCGTGAGTAGCAGTAACGACGGCATGCACGTCCTCTGTTATGCAGAGGCATGGGGGCGGGGCGGTATCGAATCCTACCTTATGGCCCTGCTTAGTCGTTTGCAGGGTAAAGGGATTTACTTCTCCATTTTTTCTGTTTGGGATTGGAATCTCGCGTTAGACACCGAACTCGAAGATCTCGGTGTCGACCGCTATACGGTTTTCCCCGACAGGAAACCAGGTCAGGTGAAACGTCTGCGTGAAGGCGCTATCGCCTTTGGCGATCTCATCACTGAGATTCGACCTGATGTCGTTTATGCCAACACTATGAACGGAATGGGCTTTCTTTATTCCGAGGTTGCACGGAGGCTTGGCGTCCCCATGCGCGTGGTTCATTCTCACAACTCTGCCTTCGGGTCAGGGCAGGTTGTTGCCAAGACAGTCATGCACAACTTTGGCAAGGTTGTCCTTGGCGACAGCGCCACCGCACGTCTTGCCTGTTCAGCCGATGCGGGGCGTTATCTGTTCGGTAGCCGTCCTTTTGAGGTAGTTAACAATGGCATTGATTCATCGCACTTTGCCTTCGATCCGGTAGTCCGCGCCGATATTCGCTTGCGCTTCGGCATCCCGCAGGACGCGTTGCTTTTCGGCAGTGTGGGGCGTATTGCCGAGGCGAAGAACCCCCTCTTCCAGATAAGAACTTTTGCCGAGATACTGCGTATCGATCCCGGTGCCTATTACCTCATGGTCGGCGACGGTGATATGAAAGATGAGGTCGTTAAGTTGATTAATGAGCTCGGAATAGGCGACAAGGTAGTTATGCCGGGCTATTTTTCCGATCCCGCCTCTATCTACTCAGCCCTTGATTGTTTCCTGTTGCCATCGCTCTATGAGGGCCTTGCGATTGTGCGAATCGAGGCTCAGTGCGCAGGATGCGCCATTGTGTGCTCTGACGATCAGGCTCGGGAGGCGCACTTTACTCATGCCGAGGCACTTTTGCCGCTTTCAGCCGATGAGCGGGTTTGGGCGGAAAAGGCCATTGAGATGGCTCACATGTTGGACGACAGGAGCGCATATGCCTCGAGGGTTCGCGAGGCGGGTTTCGACGCCGACGACACGGCCAGCAAGGTGTCGAGCGTTCTAAAAGGTGGTATAAATGCCTGATTATTTGACCCCAGACGAGGTTAAGGCAGAGGAGCTATCGATGCTTATCGAGTTCGATGCACTCTGCAGGCGAGAGGGTCTTAGATATTCGCTTGCCGGTGGCACGCTCTTGGGTGCAGTCCGCCACAAAGGGTTCATTCCGTGGGACGACGATATTGACGTATCCATGCCGCGGCCTGACTTTGACAAGCTCGTTACGCTTGCTCGTTTTAATAAGCGGTCAAATGACCGAATATTCGAGCCGTACTCGAACGATTGGACTCACCCGATTTTCCTTAAGTACATCAATCGGAGAGTTGCCGTAGATGCCCATTATGAAAATGGTGAGAGCAATCTTTGGATTGATGTAACACCAGTTGAAGGTCTTTCAGATGACTACGACGAGGTTGAGCACATATACAAACGAGCCAAAAAACTGCAACGAACAATCATGTTTTGTAAAGCAGACCCAAAAGAAGGAAAAACGACGTTCAAGCGTGTTTTGAAGCGTTTTCTTGTACCTATGGCAAACTCAACTGGAGTGCTTAGTCGCGCTGTTTCTGAGTTGGATTCCATCGGAAGTAGTTGTGCCTTTGGAAGTACTCCTTGGGTTGGTTGCACAGCATGGGGTCTATATGGGCCCGGTGAACGGTATCCGTACTCTGGCTGGGAAAATACAGTGGAATTTGAATTTGAGGGGCAGCGTTTGAAAGCCATTTCAACTTGGGATGCATATCTTTCGGGCCTCTATGGCAATTACATGAAGTTACCACCCGAGGACAAGCGCGTAACACATGAGATAAAGGCATGGAGGATTGAGCATGAGGAATAGTTATCCCAAAACAGAAGCAGGACCTTATAAAGGTGTTGCAGTTATTTTTGCTGGTGGCGTTGGGTCTCGAATGGAAGGAGCTAAACGTCCCAAGCAGTTTCTCGAACTCGGAGGTAAAGCAATTATATGCCATGTGCTTGACCGTTTCGAGGAAGCTTCATGCATTCAAGCATTGGTTTTAGTGTGTGTTGATGGCTGGCAGGATTATCTGTCAGACCTCGTGGACAAGGGTGGCTACACCAAAGTAGTTGGAATTGCACCGGGGGGAGAGACTGGACAGGCCTCTATCAGGAACGGTCTGTTAGCGCTTGAAAGCCTTGGCTGTACGTGTGATGAGACAATAGTTCTGGTCCATGATGGCGTTCGTCCTTTAATTTCTTCTCAGACTATCGAGGACTGCTTCGCTTCGGTTTCAGCTCGAGGTTGCACCGCAGTAACTGCCCCCGTTACTGAGACTGTAGTAGTTTGTGAAGGCGAATTAGTTAACTCAGTAGTGGATCGTTCCAAATGTCGCCTAGCGCGTGCGCCACAGGGTTTCGTCTTCGATCAATTGCTTGCCGCTCATCGACAAGCGATTTCTGATGGGCTGAACGACTTCGTAGACTCTATTTCTCTCATGAGCTATTACGGGTATGAGATTAACGTCGTTGAAGGTCCAGAGCAGAATATAAAGATTACATCACCTCGCGATTTCCTTACTTTTAAGGGCTTCGTCGACCTTAAGGAGTATAAGCAAATATGGACTTAAGTTTTTGCTGGGATTCCGCTCGAAATGTTGCCGCACGCTCTGATATACCGTGGGAACGATTTGATGGCAAAACATTTTTAGTAACGGGGTCAACAGGCTTAATTGGATCGCAGCTTGTGCGTACCCTGATCTGCCGCAATAAAATTTCTAATAAACGCATGAAAATTATTGCGCCTGTAAGGAACACAACAAAAGCAAGGCTTTTATTCGGAAACCATGAGCTCATTGAATTCACAGAGTGGAAAATGGGCGATAAGTTCTCGCGCGACTCTAAAGCTGATTATATTGTACATGCGGCTTCTTCAACTTCGAGCAGCGACTTTTCCAATAGGCCTGTTGAGATTATCGAATCCATATTCTCTTCTGCGCGCGAAGTTCTCCATTATGCGAAATGGTCTGATTGCCAGCGAGTTCTCCTTCTCTCGACGATGGAAGTTTATGGAGACCTTAAAGGGAAGATTGTTGAGAGTATGGGTGGCAACCTGGACTCGATGAATCCCCGTTCTAGCTATCCCGAGGCTAAAAGACTGGCCGAATGCCTGTTCGCATCTTACGCCGTCGAGCAGAGGGTCCATGCTTCCGTTGCTCGCCTCACTCAAACTTTTGGTGAAGGCGTTGATTCAGAGGACGGACGCGTTTTTGCCGAGTTTGCAAGATGCGCCTCTAGAGGCGATGACATTGAATTATTGACTGATGGAAGTAAGTGCAACCAATATCTTTCGGTTGATGATTCAGTTAGAGCGATTTTGTTTTTGCTTGCCAAAGGTGAGGACGGTGCTGCATATAACGTTGCTAATTCGAATACGTTTTGTAGCATTCGTGAGATGGCGGAACTGGTTGCAAGACAGTTTGGGAACGGCAATTGTCATATTATTTTTGGTAGTAATCCGGAAAGAGCAGCGACTTTCAGAAACGGCTCGAAGATTGATCTAGATACCTCTCGGATTGAGGCACTTGGATGGCGTGCCGAACAAAATCTTGCAGAAATGTACCGAGCCATGGTGGAATGCTGGACTCAACAACGTGAAAACGGCATAGATAAGAAATAGAATTGGGTTTGGATTAATGCGGCCAATGAATATAGTTGTTATTCGAGTCGGAGAGATTTCTCGTTTTCCTCCTGCCATTAGTTTGGTGAACGCGCTTCTTGATCTCGGACACAACGTTACTTTACTAGCTAATGACGTAAAGAACCTTCCTTTAAGAATGGTTAATAGAGACGGGCTCCACCTTGTTGATTTTGGTGAGCGAGGATCGCGACTGCGAAATTTTGTTCATATTGTTACAGATCATGAACTGATCAAGAATTATCTACATGAATATAAAGACGAGATAGACCTTGTCTGGGCAACAACAGACTTATCAGCAAGAGCCGCAGGAAACGAACTATTGGATTTCCCCTATGTTCTTCAGCTCAGCGAACTCGTTGAATACGTACCCCTATTGAAGGGAAGCGATTCTCGTCTCCATTATCGCAATATCGAGAATCTTGCCAGGCGAGCTTCTCGAGTCGTTGTTCCAGAGTACAATAGAGCTCATATTCAACAGGCATATTGGAATTTACCTCGGCTGCCCAAGGTTCTACCCAACAAACCTTATCCTGATTCAAGTATTAATGACATCGTTGTTCCTAATAATCTACTTGAGACAATAGTCAACGAAAAAAGAAAAATTCTGCTATATCAAGGTGTCTATACGGGAGATCGCAGCTTGGAGGCATACGCAAAAGCAGTTAATCTCCTGGGAAACGAATATGCACTTTATATTATGGGGGCGGCACTCGAGTCTGGTGTTGATTGGTTCCGTGATCTCTCGAAAATTACCGATCGGGTTGTTGATCTTGGCTTCATTGCCGCCCCTAACCATCTAGCCATTTCCCGTTATGGACATATTGGTCTTCTTCCCTACAAAGCAACCAAATATTCGCACTATTCTGTGCTCAACCCGCTTTACTGTGCCCCTAATAAGATTTGGGAATACTCGCGCTTCGGCCTACCTATGATTGGTTCTGATGTTCCTGGTTTGAGCGGTGCCTTTCATGGCGGTCAAATGGGATTTACGGTCGATGGTTCACCGGAAAGTATTGCTGAAGCTGCTGTGAGAATCGATAAGGATTACGACGGCTTCAGCATACGAAGCAAAAAGTATTACGACTCGATTGATATCAAGCAGATTGTCGCTGAGATTCTCAATGAGGCGATGGGATGAGGTTGAATCGACACCCTCTGATTGAGGGGTGCAGCGCTTGGAAGTTGCGAGCTCCTTGGTTTGGAAGGGATTATGATGCATAAAGCGCTGAACATAAATAGGCTACTAGATGTCAACATTGGCGAGGCATGCTATTTTTTTGCTTTAGTTATTTGGATTTTCTTTTCTGTACTTTCCTATACATCCATGTTTGCAATTGCCTTTCAAGGAATGCCGATACGGGTAATTCGGTTATTTTGCCTGAGTCTTCTTCTCCTCTGCGAGTTGGTTGGCGGAAAGCATAGCTTCGGATCGATCCTATTCTTGTTTTTTGTCTTCAGCGCTGATTTGTTCTTAACCGAACAGCTGAACAGCGCTGTTATGGAAGGCCTCCTTTTCATCTATTGTGGGAGAAATTATTCTTTTAGAAAGGCGTCGCTTACATCCTTCGTTGCCATTGCGTTGGCTTTAATCGTCGTGGTGGGAGCATCGTCGCTCGGCATAATTCGAGATTATATTGATATTTCAGCGATGAGAACGAGGCATTATCTTGGTTTTTTATACTCTCTTCATCCCTCTATGTATATTTTCACCCTCACCTGTCTTTGGATATACATCAGAGGAGACGATCTTCAAGTAGTTGAGTTTGTCATCTTGACGGCTCTAAATTATCTTGTTTACAAAGCTACGGTCTCTAGGCTGTCATTTGCATTGGCAATGTTAATTATATTTGTTGCCTTATCCGTACGGTTAACAAAGGGCAGGTTCATTCTCAACGGGCCGGTTGGTTTACTATGCGTGTCGTCTTTCATTATTGCTGCAGTATTCTCTGTTGTTGTTACAAAGCTCTATACGCCAGCGGATCCTTTATTTGCTAAATTAAATAGTTCATCTCTTTTGTCGGGACGATTGTCGTTGGGACAGAATGCACTCGATACCTACGGAATTACTGCCTTTGGACAATCTATTGAGTTTATTGGTAACGGGCTCCGGGCCGACGGCAGCTTAACTGTTGGACGATATAACTATATCGATTGCCTATATATTTTAATCTTAGTTAGATATGGTTGGGTTTATTTACTTGGGTTCTTAGTACTTATGACTAGCGCGGCTTTGCATGCTTGGCAAACGCGCAACCCATATTTGCTCGTGATCTTAGCGGTCACTGCTTTACATTGCGTGATTGATGACTTGATGTTTTATTTATACTTCAATCCCTTTTTATTGCTCGCTGGCATTGCTCTCTGCACTCGTGGCCTCGGTTTCAAAACCGAGGCCAAGCAATCCTTTGAAGTTGCTGAGTCCCTTTAATTTAAAATCGTAAATTTCCTTATTGATTAGAAGCAACTTTTTGGAGTGATTTTTCTTTTATGTATCCACGTCACCTGAAGGAGTCCTAACTAATGGAATCTCTTGACAATAAGATTCTTACTGTGAGTATTGCTGCCTATAACGTTGAGAAATATCTCGACGAAACGTTGACGTCGTGTATTCCCGCAATTCGTAATCTTGATGTAATTGTGGTAAACGATGGTAGTAAGGACGGAACGCTCGAGGTTGCGAAAAAGTGGGAGAGCAGGTATCCAAACTCGATTCGTGTAATTGACAAGCCGAATGGGGGATACGGCTCGACAATGAATGCGAGTATTCCTCTTGCTCGGGGCGATTATTTTAGATACCTTGATGGCGACGACTGGTTTGAACCGAACCAGCTCGCCAACTATTTGCAGGTTCTATCCGTTCGTACTGAAGATGTTGTTGTGACGCCTTATAGAAAAGTATATGAAAACGGAGCTCAACCAGAAACGAAGGATTGTCTCGATTATCTTAGCGAAGGTTCTTTCGAAGCTACTGTTCTTGATCCGAATAAACCCATCGCCGCCAGCGCCATCGCCTATAAGACCGAGCTGCTAAGAAGCTCATCTTTTTATATGACGGAAGGTTGTTTCTATACTGATATTGAGTATGCCTACTTGCCGATGCGCTGTGTTAATACTCTTTATGTTTCGCATACGCCAATTTATCAATATCGCATCGGTCGTGAAGGCCAGAGCGTCAGTGTCGAGGGTATACAGAGACACTATTCAGATCTTTTGCGTGTTTGCAAGCGTCTTCTTCGTGAAATCGGTTCCTTCGAGGGCGATTCTTCTGCATATTTGCAAGGTTGCCTAGTTAAGGAATGCTCCTTGGCGTTTCGCTATACTTGCATTGCTGGTCCTAGCCCCCGCATTAAGCGGGAGCTTCGAGATTTCGATGAATACATTAGGGAGAGATCGTCCGCTACTTTCAACCGCATGGCGAGTAGCTCGAGGCTCGTTCTCTTGTTAAGGAAAACCGGCTTTCTTTTTTGGGGACCCTTCTGCCGACTTGTGAAAAGGAGGCTGTAGTTTGTCTTCTCTAAGGTCAAATTTTATATGGAACAGCTCATACCAGGTTGTTCGAATTCTGACGCCGTTGATTACCACTCCATACTTGGCGCGCGTTCTCGGCAGTGATGCGTTAGGTACGTTTTCCTATACCTGCACTGTCGCAACTTATTTCACCTATTTCTGCCTTTTGGGCCTCGGTCAGTACGGAAACCGTGAGATCGCCAAGGTACGTGACGACCGCGCGGCTCGGTCCCAGGTTTTCTGCTCTATATTTGCCATGCAGGTAGCAGTCGGTGCGATCGTTTTCACCGCATACCTATTGTACGTATTTTTCATAAGCGGCTCTTTGCTTGTGTACTCACTCATTTGGAGCTTTTGGGTGCTTGCCGAGGTAGTGGACATCTCTTGGTACTTCTACGGTATCGAGGATTTTAAAGAGATGACCATTCGCAACCTTCTTGTTCGCGTTGGTGTTATAGTCAGCATCTTTGTGTTCGTCCACGAGCAAGGAGACTTAGCTGCATATTGCTTAATTCAGGCCACAGGCTTTGTCGTGAACAGTGGGATCCTATGGGTTTTGCTTCGTGGACGTGTCGATATCATACGCCCAAAAGTACAAGAGGTGCTTGTTCATTTTAAGCCTAATCTTACGCTTTTCGCTCCCGTAATTGCCATTTCCATATACACACAGCTCAATGAAATCATCCTCGGTAATGTTAGTGGAATGAGCCAAGTTGCCTTCTACGACAACGCCTACAAAATCGTAACTATTCCTCTTGCGATTATTCAATCGCTCGGCACGGTCATGCTACCGCGCATGAGCACCGTTGCAGCGCGCAGAAACGAGGACGCTGCCCAACGATATCTTAGTCTGTCCTCATGGATATCGCAGGCATTGTCATTTGGGCTCATGTTCGGCATCATAGGCGTTTCGCATGAGTTCGTGCCCGTTTTCTTTGGCGACGGTTTTGAGCTCTGTGAGACTCTGATGCCCCTCCTCTCTCTCATTATTCCAATTTGCGCTTGGTCAAGTCTTTTGGGAAATCAATTCCTCATTCCTTACGAGAGGGACGGGCAGTATCTGATATCAGTTCTCGTAGGAGCCGGAGTTAATGTTCTCCTATGCGCTCTACTTGTAGGTGACTTCGGAGCGATTGGCGCTGCCATTGCCACAGTTGCTGCAGAGCTCGTTGTATCTGTTTCCCAGTCCATTCTTGTCGGCCGTGCTTTACCTCTTTGCGTCTATCTTAAGGGTGCAATACCGTTTGCTGTTATTGGGTTTGTGGAGTGCGCACTTGTCCGTCTTGTGGGCATAACTTTTGGACCGACAGCATTCGGGCTCTCTTCTCAGATTGTTATAGGGGCCGCCTCATACCTCTTATTTTCCTTGAGCTGGCTCAAGATAACTCATGATAAACGACTGGGGCTACTGCTCCGGCGCTAGATGAAAGGAACATCCATGAACAATCACTATGACCTTCTCGTCGTCGGCGCAGGGTTATTTGGTTCCGTAATCGCTCATGAAGCCGTCACCAAGGGTAAGAGCGTGCTCGTTCTCGACCGCCGAGGGCACACCGGCGGCAACTGCTATACGAAAGAGGTCGAAGGCGTCAATGTCCACCTCTACGGCGCCCATATCTTCAGGACGGCGGACAGGGCAATCTGGGACTACATGGGACAGTTCTGCGAGTTCAACAATTTCGTTAACTCTCCCGTGGCCAACTTCCATGGCGAGCTCTACAACATGCCCTTCAATATGAACACCTTCCACGCCCTTTTTGGCGTCAATACTCCCGATGAGGCGCGCGCGGCGATCGAGGCCGATTGCATCCCGAACGACAACCCCGCCAATCTCGAGGAGCACATCCTGAACATGGCGGGACGCACCATCTACGAGAAGCTGGTCAAAGGCTACACCGAGAAACAGTGGGGGCATAAGTGCACAGAGCTCCCTGCTTCCATCATGCGGCGCATCCCGCTTCGGTTCATCTACGACAACAACTACTTCTCCGACCCGCTCCAGGGCATCCCCAAGGGAGGCTACACCGCGATCTTCGAGAAGATGCTCGACGGCTGCGACGTCGAGCTCGGCGTTGATTTCCTCGAGGACAAGGAGGGCTGGCTCGCGCGTGCGGACGCCGTCGTCTTCACCGGCCCGATCGATGAGTACTACGGCTACTGCTACGAGCCCCTTGAGTATAGGGCGCTCAGGTTCGAGCACGAGGTCCATGACTGCCCGAACGTGCAGGGCGTGGCGGTGATGAACTACACCGACGCAGAGACTCCCTACACCAGGACGATCGAGCACAAGCACTTCGAGTTCGGGCAGCAGAAGAAGAGCGTAGTCTCCAAGGAGTATCCCTGCGACTGGCACGTAGGGGAGGAGCCATACTATCCGATGGAGGATGACGCCAACAGGCGGAGGTACGCGCACTACAAGGAGTTAGCCGATAAGGAAGAGAAGGTCCATTTCGGCGGCCGCCTGGGCGAGTACCGTTACTACGACATGCAGGACACGGTAAAGTCGGCCTTGGCCAAGGCCGAGGAATGGCTGTAAGGATAACGACAATGAGAAAAATCATGCTCGTCTTCGGGACGCGCCCGGAGGCAATCAAGATGTGCCCTCTCGTCAACGAGCTGAAGGCGCGCACGGATGAGTTCGAGACTGTCGTGACCGTGACCGGCCAGCACCGCGAGATGCTCGACCAGGTGCTGCGCGTCTTCGACGTGGCGCCCGACCACGATCTGGCGATCATGAAGCCGGGCCAGACGCTGTTCGACGTGACCTGCGACGTGTTGCTCAAGCTAAAGGCGGTCCTCGAGGACGAGAAGCCCGACGTGGTCCTGGTCCACGGCGACACCACGACCAGCTTCGCCGCGGCGCTCGCATGCTTCTACCTGCAGATCCCCGTGGGGCATGTGGAGGCCGGCCTACGCACGCACGACATCTACAGCCCGTGGCCGGAGGAGTTCAACCGCCAGGCGGTCGACATCGTGAGCGAGTACTACTTTG
>OQWM01001790.1_pt1 | contig 14728 bp, 13 predicted proteins | sample 1691531 | NCBI WGS metagenome assembly OQWM01 (sample SAMN03418257, study PRJEB22391) | human gut metagenome | biome: human-gut; feature: organic feature; material: feces | host: Homo sapiens | place: Tanzania | collected 2013-01
CCGCCGAAGGAATACGTCGACCTGTGCCGTCAGGAAAACGTCAAGCTCCGCTTCGAATAAAAATTTGAGATGAATTTGCCCCCGGCAGAAAATCTGCCGGGGGCTTTATTTTGCATTGTTATATCAGATTGCCCGTCAGCACACGGTTGATGAGCTCGACGATCTCGCTTTTCAGGATGGGCTGCGGCTCGGTGATCCACTTTTCCATCATGCCGACGATGCCGGTCGCGAGAAAACGCGCCGCATAAGCGTCCTCCACGCTTCGGAACGGACGCATTTCCAGATGGCACTCCTCGAGCACCGTGATCATCTTGCGTCCGAAGCCCTCCACGCCCGTGCCGCGCACGAGCGCGCGGACGATCTCACGGTTCTCCTCCAGATAATCCACCGCACGCGCCAGAACCGGCTGAAGATTGCTCGTCCCGCTCGGATGCAGATCCGCGATCAGCTCGCGGAAATCCTCAATCATCTCCGCCTCGATCTTTTCGCGCAGATCATATACATCGCGGTAATGCGCATAGAATGTGCCGCGGTTGATGTCCGCCTCGCGGACCACGTCGGTTACCGTGATGCTCTGAAAATCCTTCTGCTGCATCAGCCGGGTCAGAGCCTGCCGCAGCAGCTTTTTCGTGCGCCGTATGCGCTTATCCTCCTGTACTGCTCCTGTCATTTTCCCTCTCCTCCGTTCAGAATGCGTTCAGCTTTTTCTTGTCCTTTTCTGCCGAATGCACGTTATCGAACGTTTTCATTCTCTTTGTTCTTTTACGTACACATTATTTATATTTGCCTATTGTGTTCGTTAACCTTATGTACTATACTATATCACGAAAAGAAATCCGATACAATATCTATTTTCCCGAAAGTTGGTGTTTTCCTTGTGAAACTTAACGGACACAATCCGGTTGATCTAATCATTAACCACAGAAAACTGATCGAAAAGGTATTTACCATACTCGTCGTGTTCAGCCTCATCTGCATCCCGATGGTCGGCATCAACTACGACCTGACCAAGTACCTTCCCGACTCCTCCCCGTCCGCGCAGGCGCTCGACATCATGGAGGACGAGTTCACCTATCCCGGCATGGGCCGCGTAATGCTCCATGACGTGACGCTTTACGAAGCGAAAAACATCAAAGACCGCATCGCAGATGTTGAGGGCGTGGACATGGTCATGTGGGCCGACATGACGGCCAACATCTACGGTTCGAGCGAATTCATCGACTACGACGACATCGACGACTACTATCACGAGGACGACCAGTCCGCCTACATGGACGTCATCTTCGAGGACAAGGACTCGTCCTCCCAGACGCACAAGGCCGTCCGCCAGATCGAGCAGATCGTCGGCGACCGCGGACTCGTCGCCGGCTCCGCCGTGTCCGACACCAACCTCGGTCCGACCATCAACAAAGAGGTCGCGCGCGTCATGGTGCTCGCGGTCATCATCATTTACATCATCCTGACCATCACAACGACCTCGTGGTTCGAGCCGGTGATGTTCCTGTCCGTTCTCGGCATCGCCATCATCATCAACATGGGCTCGAACATCATCCTCGGCGAAATCTCGTTCCTGTCCAACGCGGTCGGCGCGGTGCTCCAGCTCGCCTGCTCGATGGACTATTCGATCTTCCTGCTGCACTCGTTCACGCAGGAGCGCGCGCAGGGCATCGAGCCGGAGCAGGCCATGGCGAACGCATGGCGCAGCGCGTTCTCGTCCATTTTCGCCTCCGGCATGACGACGATCGTCGGCTTCGCGGCGATGTGTCTGATGAACTTCGGCATCGGTCCGGATATGGGCACTGTCCTCGCCAAGGGCATCACCATCAGCCTGATCACTGTGCTGCTGCTCATGCCGGCGCTCATCCTGCGCTTTCAGGACATCGTTGCCAAAACGCAGCACCGTCCGTTCATCCCGCAGCAGAGCCGCGGCATGGGCAATTTCGCCTACCGCATCCGCCGTCCGCTGTTCATCCTCGTGCTGCTCATCATCATCCCGTGCTACATCGCGCAGGGCATGGCGAACTTCACCTACGGCAACGAGGCGGTCGCGAACTCCCCCGGCACGCCGGTCTATGAGGCCGAGCAGCAGATGAACGCCGCCTACGGCAAGAGCAACATGATGATCGCGCTCGTCCCGCTCGACAGCAGCCTGACCGAAAAGGCGATGACCGACGAGATCGACGACCTGCCTTACGTCAAGTACGCGCTCAGCCTGTCGTCCGTTCTGCCCGAGGGCATCCCCGAGGACTTCCTCCCTGAGAACATCACGAGCATCATGCACTCGAAGAACTGGGCGCGCGTGATCATCAACGTCCGCTCCTCCGGCGAGAGCGACGACGCATTCAAGTTTGCCGACAATATCCGCGGCATCGTGGATCGATACTATCCGAACGAACAGACCTACCTCGTCGGCGTCACCCCGTCCACGCAGGACATCAAATCCATCATCGTGCCCGACTACAACCGTGTCAATATCGTTTCGCTGCTCGGCGTCGCGCTCGTTGTCGCGCTCACCTACAAGGCGCTCATCCTGCCCTTCGTCGTTCTCATCCCGATCGAGTGCGCGATCTTCATCAATACCGCGCTTCCGTACATTTACGGTCAGCGCACGATGTATCTCGGCTTCATCATCGTCGGCTGCATCCAGCTCGGCGCGACCATCGACTATTCCATCCTGCTGACCGGCAACTATCTGGACGCGCGAACGCAGGGCGACAAAAAGGAAGCCGCCATCCGCGCCGTCTCGATGAGCGCGGAGTCGGTCATGACCTCCGGCATGATCGTTATGACCGTTGCCTACGGCCTGTACTTTATGACCTCGGTCGAGGCGATCTCCAGTCTGGGCCGCCTGATCGGCCGCGGCGCGTTCATTTCGGTCATCATGGTACTGTTCTTCCTGCCGATGTGTCTGATGATCTTTGACCGGTTCATCGTCAAGCCTGACCACGCGGAACGAAAGCACGCGAAGATGAACCGCATCCATGCGATGAAGATCAAGCTGCCGACGCTCAGCGCGCTGCATGAGCAGCGTCTGCGCCTGCATCAGCAGATCCGCGAAAACCGTCACGCACGCCACAAGCAGACGCGCGCCAAGTGGAACAATCTGCTCCACGGCAAGGGCTTCACCCTTCCCGAGCAGCCTGATAACGGCGAGAGCATCGAAACGCCCGAGACCGCGAAGCGCACGCTGCCGAAGCGCGTCCGCATGCGGCTGAAGGCACGGCTCGACCGCCGCAAGGCGCGTCTGAGCGACCTGATTTCCGCAAGAAAGAACGACAACGATAAGAGCAACACGGAGGAAAACGACAATGAAAAGAAATAAGCTGCGCCGCGTTACCGCGACCGCACTCTTGCTTTCGTTCGCGCTGCCGCAGTGCGCCCAGGCCGCCGCTCCGACAGTCGAGACCGACGAAACCGTATACATCAACATGGATTACTACGGTGCGCCGACCAACACGCGCATCGTCAAGGGCGTAAACCTCAACGGCCACACCGAATTCACGGATTTCGGAGACTACAAGGACGTTTACAACATGTCCACCTTTGACGAGCCGACCCTCAAGGAGGGCTCGGTCTACTGGAAGCTGAACACCGACAAGAACCGCTTCTACTACGAGTGCATCCCGAACGACACGGTCAACATCCAGATGCCGTGGAACTTCGATGTTTCCTACAAGCTCAACGGCGTTCCGGTCGAAGCAGACCAGTGCGCCGGCGCGAGCGGCACCATTCAGATGGACATTCACGCCGTGCCGAACACCTACGCGAGCGACTACTACAAGAACAACATGATGCTGGTCTGCGCGACCGGCATCGACATGAGCAAGGCGCTCTCCATCGACGCGCCGGGCGCACAGATCCAGTCGTTCGGTACCTACAAGCTCGTCATGTTCATGGGTCTGCCGGGCGAGGAAAACACCTTCACCGTCCGCATCGGCTCGAATGACTTCGAGAGCATGGGTCTCATCATGTTCATGACCCCGGCGACCACCTCCGCACTCGACATCATGTCCAGCATGCGCGACATCAAGGACCGTCTGGAAAATTCGGGCGACAACCTCTATACCGGCGTCAGCTCCATGCTGAGCACCATGCAGGCCGTGCAGAGCAGCCTTTCCTCGATGTCGAGCGGCATTTCCGGTATCGATCAGGTGCGCAAACAGCTCATCAAGGACCGCGGCACGCTCGACCCGAGAACGGATGCGGCGCTGAACGCGCTCGATGAGCTGACCGGCAAGTCCGACTCGCTCATCCCCGAGCTGAACTCCGCCAAGGAGACGCTCACCTCCCTCAACGCCACCACGAGCAGCATCCTCACCACCCTCGAGGAGTCCGGCGAGGATATTCCTGAGTACCAGAAGCTGCTGAACGACGTCAAGACCTCGCTCGGCAATCTGGAGGACCTGTTCGACGACCTCGACGACGAGACCGACAACAGCAGCTGGACCATCGCCCGAATCCGCAGCGCAAGCGAGGATTTGAGCAAGGAACTCGAAGCGCTCCGCAAAGACCTCAGCAGCCTGTCGGACAGTCTGGATAAGATGCCGGATAAGCTGGAGCAGGACGTTTCGACAAAGCTGACGGACTACGTCAAGGCGATGGCGACCAAAGCCGGTTCAACTGCATCCGAAACCGCTTCCCAGCAGGTATATAACAAGGCATATAAAGCGGCCAAGGACAACGGTCTCGACGAGGAAGCAGCCCGTCAAGCAGCTGAAAAAGCCGTAGAAAATGCTTCTTCTGACATTTCTTCGGCTGCAAGCTCCGCCGCTTCTCAGGCGCAGGCTTCCGCCTACAGCAACGCACAGGCGCTCGCCGCTCTGCTGAATGGCATCAATGAGGGTTCGACAGACGTCAAAAAGCAGACAGATTCCATGCTGAGCCGCCTTGAAAGTGTCACAGAGAAACTGTCCAGCCTGCTCGACGCGACGAACTCCCTGCTCAAGGATCTCGAGGACATCGCGGACGTATTCGACGAGTACAAGGGTCTGCCGCAGGACTTCACGCAGGAGGGCAAGAAGCTGACCGAGCTCGCGAACGGCTCTCTCGACCGCGTGAACAAGATGCTCGCCGATATTCCGGCGCTGCGCGAGTCGCTCGACAGCCTCACCAAGACCGCGACCTCGTCCATCGACAAGACGACCGACCTCATGAGCTCGACCACCAAGGCGCTCTCGACCTCCTACGACCTCATGAACACCGCCAACAGCGTGCTCCGTTCGGTCCGCAGTCAGGCGGATGCCAGCACCCAGACCACGATCAACAGCCTGCTCGATACGCTCGGCAAGCTCTCCGGTTCGACCGCATCCGGTCAGATGCAGACCGCGACCAACTCCATCCACTCCGCCGTCAAGGACGCGGAGACCGACCTCGAGGACGACACCAACGTGCTCAATATCGACACCTCGGCCGATCTCGAGTCTGTCACCTCGAGCATGAACCCCTCCCCGTCCAGCCTTCAGTTCATCCTGCGCACCGAGGAGATCTCGGTGGACGATGATGACGACGACGGCATCTCCGATCAGGACGCCGCAGACGAAGGCGTATTCGCCCGCATCTGCAACATCTTCAAAAAGCTGTTCACCGCCATCGCCGGCGTGTTCGCGTCGGACGATTGACCGCATACTGCAAAGCACCGCTTCCACATGGAGGCGGTGCTTTTTTGCGCAGAAAAACACCTCGCAGACAGCATTTCTGCGAGGTGTTCGTTTTTACGCCTGCGCCGCGTCGTTCAGACGGGACAGGTACTTGTTCTGATAGAACTTCAGCTTGCTCTCGAACTGAGGGCCGGACTTGAACTCCGCCTTCGCATAGGCGTGCGTGTCGAATTCCTCTGCGCCCTCGACGAGCTGAATGGTATAGATCGCGATGTTCGAGCAGTGATCGCTGATCTTCTCAAGGTCGTGCACGATGTCGAGGAAGTGAATGCCGGTCTGCATCGTGCAGCCGCCCTCGCCAAGGCGCTCGATATGACGGCTCTTGAGCTGCTCCTTCATGGTATCGACGACCTCCTCGAGCGGCTCAACGCTGCGCGCGAGCGAAACCGACTGCGTAACATACGCCTCGACCGTCATGTCGAGGACCTCGCTGACTGCGTCCGTCATAGCGTGCAGCTCGTTCATCGCGGTCGCGGAGAAGCTCAGGCCTGCCTGACGGAACTCGTCGGCGCGGTCGAAGATATTCTGCGCATAGTCGCCGATCTTCTCGAAGTCGGACAGCGAGTGCATCATCTCTGCGCTCTGGCGGCGCTGATCGACCGAGCGCACGTTGTGCATCGTGGTCAGGTAGCGACCGATCTCAACCTCTGCGCGGTCGAGGAACGCCTCGTGCTCACGGAAGATCTCCTCGCTGGCCGCACTGCCGCCGAACATCGGGTCGACCGCAAGGTGGAAATTGCTCTTCGCCGCCTCGCCCATGTCAGCGATGCAGCGCTGCGCCTGATCGAGCGCGAGAGCCGGCGTGGTAAGGAAACGCGGCTCGAGCTTCGCAAGCGGGTCCTCCTGCGTCTCGCCGGTCGGCACGCTCCACCTTGCGAGCTTGACCAGCAGACCGGTGAACGGCAGGAACAGCAGGGTGCAGGTCACGTTGAACAGTGTGTGGAAGTTCGCGATGCCGCCCTTGTCGATCGGATTTTCCCAGAACGAGAAGCCGACCGTGTACTGCACGGCGTAGATCGCGACCAGAAACGCGATCGAACCGATGAGGTTGAAGTAGAAGTGCACCATCGCGGTACGGCGCGCGTTCTTCGAGCCGCCGAGCGAGGACAGGAACGCGGTGATACAGGTACCGATATTCTGACCGAGGATGATCGGGATAGCGGCAGAATAGGTGATCGCGCCCGTCGTGGACAGCGCCTGCAGGATACCGACCGACGCCGAGGACGACTGGATGATCGCAGTGACGCCCGCGCCGACCACAACGCCGAGCACCGGATTGGAGATCGCTGCAAACAGATCGGCAAACTGCGGCAGATCCGCGAGCGGCGCGACCGCGCCCTCCATGACCGCCATGCCGATGAACAGGATGCCGAAGCCGGTGAAAATGTCCGCAATGTCGCGCGTGCGGCGCTTTTTCGCGAGCATCATAATGATAACGCCCACCAGAACGATGATGTAGGCGAGATTTTTCGGCTTGAGCAGATCCATGAACAGGTTGCCCGAGCCGTCGCCGCCGCTCAGACGCAGGATCTGCGCGGTGATGGTCGTACCGATATTCGCACCCAGGATAACGCCGACCGACTGCTTGAGCGTCATGATGCCTGCGTTAACAAAGCCGACCACCATGACCGTCGTCGCGGACGAGGACTGAATGACCATCGTCACGACCATGCCCATGATCAGGGCGGTAAAGACGTTGCCCGTCATTTTTTCCAGCGTTTTTTCCAGCTTGGAACCGGCAGCGCGCTCCAGTCCCTTTCCCATTGTCGTCATACCGTAAATGAACAGCGCCAGTCCGCCGATCATCTGCACGATTGACAGCACATCAAATTCCATACGCTTCCTCCGTTTCACATTCTCTAAATTATCTCTTTACGAAACGCATACATTTTAAGTGTATCAGCAGGAGCGCATCCTGTCAATTCTAAAGGATGAAAAATAAACGCAAACTTTACGCCTGCGCTCGTTCATTATGTTGCATTTCTGCTGCATTCGGCATATTGGTCTATGCCATTCGCATCATGCTGTAATTGAGATACGCCGCAAACAGCAGCCATGCCGCATACGGCATGAGCAGCCTGCCTGCGGCCTTGTCGAGGCGGGAAAACGCCGACAGCGCTGCAAGCACGAGCGCGAGCAGCAGGAGCAGCCACCAGAACGCGACCTCGTACTCCTGCGCCCGGAAATACAGCAGCGGCCAGACGAAATGCACGGCGAGCTGCACATAATAAAGCATGAGCGCGCCTCGGCTCTCCTGTGTGCCGAGGCGGTACACTCTGCGGCTCGCCGCCCCCATCAGCAGATAAAGCACGGTCCATACGGCCGGGAATACCCATGCGGGCGGCGCGAGCGGCGGCTGCGGCAGCGCACTGTACTGTGCCATGGCATCCATCGTCAGCACTGCGGCGGCCCCGCCGACAGCAAGCGGCAGCACGGTCAGAAAAATCCCCATTCTCCCCTCTCCTTTGCCTTATCATATGCGGAGAGCGCGAGGATTATCCGGCCGGCTGCCGCCTGCCTGCTCAGAATTCTTTTTTCTGATAGATTTTGATCCCGATCTGCCAGCAGAGGACGTAAACCGCTCCGCAGACCGCGAGACAGCCTGCGAGGAATGCCGCGAACCTGCTCACAGGCCAGCTGTCCATGCCGCCGACCGCCTGTACCAGACGGTTGAACGCCGGATGGTTTTTCAGCGCGGTCAGTGCGATGATCGGCACCCAAACGACGCCCAGCAGAAAATACCGGCCGCGTTCCGTGCCGAAGCGCAGGATGAGGTCAAATTCGATGCCCATCAGCAGCAGAGCAACTGCCTCGCAGGCAAGCAGGCCGAGCAGGTTTTCCGCAAGCGAACCGTCGCGGTGCACTGCGCTGGACACCATCGTCAGAACCACACCAAGCAGCAGCAGCGCGGCGTTAAGCGCAAGGCTGACCGTGAACTTGCTGTTCACGATATCGCGCCGCGAGACCGGCAGCGTCAGGCTGAGCCTGTCCCAGCCGTAGGCGTGATCCGTGCTCATCAGCGTCACCGGACCCATGACTGCCAGCATCGTGACCGTGCACGGTATGAATGCGCTGCCTCCATAGGCAAACGACGAGACTGCCATGACGGCGAATACCCACAGAAGCGCCTTCATCGAGCGGCGGATATTCATCCAGTCCGCAAAAAGCATCGCTTTCATCGTACTTCCTCCCCTTTTGTCAGAAACATCATGATCTGTTCCACGCTGACCGGCTCGACCGGCCAGTTTTCCGGAATGCTGTCCCGTTTGACCAGTGCTTCGCAGCCAAATGCGCCCTTTCGCACCGCTCGGACTGCGTCCGGGTCGAGCGCGTTCAGCTGCTCCTCCGTGCAGCGCAGCACGCCGTGACGGTCGATCAGCTCGTCCCGTCCCTCACTCAGCAGTACGCGGCCGTGATGGATAAACGTGATATTGTCCGCGATCTTGTCGAGGTCGCTCGTGATGTGGCTGGACAGCAGCACGGCGTGCGATTCGTCCTGCATGAAATCGTACAGCAGGTCGAGCACCTCGTCCCTCACGACCGGGTCAAGCCCGCTCGTCGCCTCGTCCAGAATCAGCAGCTCCGCGCCGTGCGAGAGCGCCGCCGCGATGGACAGCTTCATTTTCATGCCGCGCGAATAATCCTTGATGGCCTTGCGGCGGTCGATGCCGAAGCGGTCGAGACAGGCCGCGAACTGCGCCCCGTCCCACGCGCGGTAGGCTCTGCCGAGCAGCGTGTCCACCTGCGCGGCGTTCATCGTGCTCAGAAAACCGCCGTCCTCCAGCACCACGCCGATGCGCTCACGCACCGCCGCATCACCCGGCCGTCCGCCGAGCACCTCGATCTCACCGCTGTCCGGCCGCACAAGGTCGAGAACGGTCTTGATGAGCGTCGTCTTTCCGGCTCCGTTTTCGCCGATCAGACCCATCACACAGCCGCGCGGCAGAGTCAGATTGACGCTGTCCAGCGTAAATCCTTCGTATTTCCTGGTCAACCCTCTGATTTCAAGTGCGTTTTTCATTGATTCCCCTCCTCAAAAGCCGTTTGTGCGATCTCCATGAACTCCTCCGCGGTCAGTCCGCCCTGCTTCGCCGCGTGTACCGCCTGCGCCAGATGCGCCTCCACGGCGCGGAGCTGTTCCTCGCGCAGCCGCGCGCCGCTCACCTGCGCGACAAAGCTGCCGCGTCCGGTCTGCGTGACGATCAGCCCCTCGCGTTCGAGCTCTTCATACGCGCGCTTTGTCGTGATGACGCTGATGCGCAGCTCCCTGGCGAGCAGCCGCATGGACGGCAGCGCCTGCCCTGCCGCAAGCTCGCCCGAGACGATCTTCGCCCGGAGCTGCCGCGTGATCTGTTCGTAGATCGGGGCGCTGTCCGTGTTGGAAAGAATGATGTTCACGCTCTCCCTCCTCCGTTTATTGTATATACTCATTATATACAATATTCACGCTTTGTCAAGTCCCCTGCCGTCGATTATTCAACTTTCACAAACAGCGTTTTTTACAAACCTTTCTCTTTATTTTTGTTGCATATGCTCATTTTCAGCCGTCAAATAAGCACCCGCTAACCTAACGAATATTTAGTCGAAATGACGAAATATTTAGCTTGCATTTGTGCAACTTTCGCGCTATACTGAACTTGTCAAAAGGAAGAGCAAGTAAACGCTCCCCCACAAAATACATCCTTGCAGCTGCGGCCAGCGCAGCATATCCTAACTTAGACCACCTCTCTTTTTCCTTTCTTTTTACTCTTTTTTCTTTGTGAAATCGAAACTCCCTTTTCGATTTCGCGCAGGAAAGCGAACCGCTCCCGGTTCGCTTTTTTGTTTTAAGACGGTCGAAAAACTGCGTTTTTCCGACAAACCAAAAGGACGCTTTCCGTTTTCAGAAAGCGTCCTTTTCTTTTAACCTTGTTTACTTCTTGATGATCAGCGCCATGAACACGAGGTCGGTGTCTCCGGTGTTGTCGAGCGCGTGGCCGCTGCCGTCCGGGCAGAACGTCACATCGCCGGTCTTGACCGGGAAGGACTTCTCGCCGTCGTTGTACGAGCCTTCGCCGCTCAGGATGTAATAGGTCTCGGTCTCGCCGTGGTGCTCGTGAAAGCCCAGCGTGCAGCCCGGCTCGATCGTTACCTTCGCGTACAGGCCGCACTTGCCGTCGAGCTCCGCTTCGCCGAGCAGGTGCTCGATGATCACATGACCCTTGCCGCCGGCCATCTTCTCTACCTTGTCGATTTTATGCTCGCTTGCAGTCGTCATCATAATAAAATTCCGCCTTTCCTGTCGCCGCTGTTTTGCAGCATTCTTATCATTTCCTATTATAGCGGTTGTTTTTCAAATTGCAAGCGCGGCAGAAAAGATTTTACAAACCGTAAACCGGGAAGCTGATGCGCACCTTGAACTGATCGCCGTCCACCTCGACCTCGAACATGCCGCCGCAGGCCTCGGTGTAGCTCTTTGCGATGGCGAGACCCAGACCGCTGCCCTCGGTCGAGCGCGCGGCATCGCCCCGCACGAAGCGCTCCGTGATTTCGTCGGCGGCGAAGTCCATCTCGTAGTTTGCGGTGTTCTTCACCTCAAAGACCGCTTTTCCGTCCCGCTCGTCGAGCGATACGAACACGCGCGTGCCCTTCATGGCATATTTGACGCAGTTTCCGATGAGGTTTTCCAGCACGCGGCTCATCTTGCGCCCGTCCGCCCAGATGGGCAGCTCCCTTTCGGGCAGCGTCACCTTGAGCACCAGACCGCTGTTCTGCGCCTCCTGCTCCGCGAGCGCCTGCCGCACGAGCGTCACCGCATCCAGACGTTCGCAGGCCATCTGCTCCACGCCGGACTGCACCTTGGAAATATCGAACAGGTCGCTCGTGAGGTTTTTCAGCCGCAGGCTCTTCTGATGGATGATCTTCGCGTAGTCGTTCGCCTCCTCCGGCGTCAGCTCCAGCTGGCTGAGCAGATCGGAATAGCTGAGGATGCTCGTGAGCGGCGTTTTCAGGTCGTGGCTGACGTTGGTGATCAGTTCGCTCTTCATGCGCTCCGCGCGCACCTCATTCTGAAGCGCCGCCTGCATGCCGTCCCCGAGCGAACCCAGATCCTCTGCCATCGCGGCGAACACACCCTCCGGCATGTCGGTCAGTCGGAAGCTCAGGTCGCCGCCGCGCATTCTTTGCAGCGCCGCAACGATACAGTCAAAGCCGTCGATGCGTCTGATAAGGAAATAGCCTGCCGCGAGGAACCAGCCGACGCCGAGCACGAACGCAAAAAACGAGCCGCCCACTCCGCCGAACACAGCCGCGAGGAACGCAAGAACGACCGAATAAGCCGTAAAGAGCAGCACGACGTTCCGCGTCTTGTAATTGCCGAGAAGGGCCTTCGTGAAGGCGAGGCGCAGCCTGCCGAGGCCGTGCCACGTGCCCGCGCACAGCACGCCGATCTTGTTGAAGCACCAGCGAAAGGCGCGGATGCACCAGCTCCTGCGGGCAAGGCTGCCGGCCTTGAGCATGCGCTCGAGCTAACGCTGTCGCTCGTGCGCAAACGCGAACGCCGCGACAAAAAACAGGATAGACGGCAGCAGCAGGAACGAAAGGTCGCCCGAACCGCTCAGCAGCTCGCTCATCAGCGCGATATTCAGGCCTGCCGCAGTGCCCAGAACGCTCCAGAACAGCACGACATTCACCTCGACCGGCAGCCGGTCGATGGTAGCGAAGTGAACCTCCTCGTCCTCCGGGCGGCGTCCCGTGACGAACAGAAGATACACGAACAGCGCAAGCGCCGCCGCCGTCAGCGTGAGAACGATATAAATCGTATGCGCGAACGTATTCTTCTGCGCGCTCCACATTTCCTGATACTGCGCCGCCTGCTCGGAGGTGACGCACACCCTGATGACCGTGCCGAGCGGATAAGTAGACCGGACGTTGTATTCATCAGTCGGCTCATCGTCAAAGCTGTCGTCAATCGGCTCATCGTAAAATGGCATACAGTACCACGAAATATTGCTCTGCGTCGCATCGTCCGGCCGGGCAATCAGGTAAAACGCCGCGTTCTGCGTCGCGCTGTCGCTGAGTTCGGCGTTCGAAATCACCTTTCCGTTCATGACGCCGTAGTAGCTGCCCGGAAAATCCCGGGTATGCTGCTCGAACTCCTGTCTGGATATGCCTCCCTCCAGCGCCGCCTCCAGCGTTACCGCCGTGTCGTTCACCTGCCCGGCCATGTAGTTCGACTGGGAGAAATCCGTTTCAAACTGATAAATCATGCCGTCCCGGCCGCATCCGGCAAGCGCGTTCTCTCCAATGATCACCGCCGCTGCGAAGCACCCCACAATGCCCGCAAACGCGATGAATTTTGCTGCCGTACTGCGTAAGATCCCCTTGATATTCATACTCACTCGCTCCTCTCTATCTTGTATCCAACGCCCCACACTACCTTCAAATACCGCGGCTCCTTCGGGTTGATCTCGATCTTCTCGCGGATATGCCGCACATGAACCGCAATGGCGTTATCGCTCACGATGTCGTCATTCCAGACCTGCCGGTAGATCTCCTCGGTCGAAAAGACCCTGCCCGGATGGCGGCACAGCAGCTCCAGTATTTTGTACTCGAGCGGCGTGAGCCGCACCGCCTCGCCGTCCACCATTACGCTTTTGCTCTCGGTATCGAGCACCAGACCGCGTATCACGATCTGCGCGGCGGTTTTCTGCATCGCACCGAGCTGCGTATAGCGGCGCAGCTGACTTTTTACGCGCGCGACCAGCTCGGACGGATTGAACGGCTTGGTCACATAATCGTCCGCGCCTGCTGTCAGACCGAGGATCTTGTCCGCGTCCTCGGATTTTGCCGAGAGTAGGATGACCGGGATGTTGCGGCTCTCGCGCAGCTTGAGCAGCGTCTTGATGCCGTCCAGCTCGGGCATCATGATGTCGAGTATGATCAGATGGACCGTGTGTGTCATCACGATGTCGAGCGCTTCCAGACCGTTGTACGCCTTCTCGATCTCATAGCCGTCCGCGCGAAGGAAGATCGCGATGCTGTCCACGATCTCGCGATCATCGTCCACCACCAGTACCTTCAGCTTTTCCATTTTTCTCTCCCCCTTTCCATGCTTCTATCTTACCACAGGTTTCTGTTGTTTTCCGCAGGGAATTTCTTTCGATTTTATTAAGATTAAAAAAATCCCCTTAAAAGAGGGGATTTTTCAGAGTGCTGTATTTTCTTATAAGCTGTACGCCAGTTCGTTGTAAATCATCTGCGCGGCATACTGGCGCGACAGCGGAGCGTCAATACCAGCTTCTACGCCCTTCAGCAGGCCATCCTGATCTGCAAGTTTCATCGTATTGGCCTTCCACTGTGCACCGGTCAGGCCGTCCTTGATGACATCGTGACCTGCATTGACCAGCAGCATTTTCGCCGCTTCCGTCGTTGTTACCGCGGCATCCGGGTCGAACCTGTCCGCAGTCTTGCCGGAAACAATACCGTAAGCCTGACAGTATTTAATGTAACCGCTTGCCCAGGTTCCCGTTACGTCCGAGAACGTATCCGTCATTTCCTTCGCATAATAGGACGCATCGTCCGAGCCGGTGCGCAGAACGTAGATCATCTTCGCCATCTCCGCGCGCGAGACCGTCTTATTCGGCTGAAACAAGCCGTTCTCATAGCCCTTGATGACATTTTTCTCGACCAGCGTGTCGATCACCTTGCTGTCGACCTTGATGTCGCTCTGATCGGTGAACGCCGCACCGGCGCATACAGTCGCGGCGCACGCCGCTGCAAGGGTCAGCGCTGCAATCCTCTTTAATTTTTTCATTGGGGTATCCTCCTTTTTTTGCGGATACGTTTGCGTATCCTGTATATGATATAGTATATTACCCCCCCCGATTTTTGTCAACATTTTCCTTGCATTTTCTCCGGAGAACGACAAAAAAGACTGACACCGAAGTATCAGTCTTTTATGGAGGTACCACCCAGAATCGAACTGGGGATCAGGGAGTTGCAGTCCCACGCCTTACCGCTTGGCTATGGTACCATATGGAGCGGCTGACGAGGCTCGAACTCGCTACCTCCACCTTGGCAAGGTGGCGCTC
>OQWM01001796.1_pt1 | contig 14712 bp, 10 predicted proteins | sample 1691531 | NCBI WGS metagenome assembly OQWM01 (sample SAMN03418257, study PRJEB22391) | human gut metagenome | biome: human-gut; feature: organic feature; material: feces | host: Homo sapiens | place: Tanzania | collected 2013-01
GGGTGGTACCGTTCAACCGCACGGGTTATATTCGAAACGTCCCCCCGTTCTGTCATTCCGACCGCAGCGAAGCGGAGTGGAGGAATCCACCACGCTGGTGAATGAACCACCACAAGATAAAGCTTGCAACTTGAGTAGATTCTTCGACTCACTGCGTCCCCCCCGGAATGACATGCCGGGGGTGGTTCCGTTTTGTCCCCACGGGTTATAATTGCAACGTTCACGGAACGGCACACAGGCCGTTCCCTACGGTTTCGCTGAAAGGGGGAGTGCTTCAACCGACGTTTTCGAAGGACGGCAGTTTTCACGTCCTGTTTTACACAAGGGGTGTAAACAAACGCACCAACGTACAGTCCCAAATAACTGTCAACTGTCCACTGTCAACTCTCCAAAATTGTCAATTGTCAATTCTCCGAGAATGGTATCACCGTCAGCTCCTTGGGGTAGTGGTTGAGAACCTCGCAGCCGGTTTCGGTGATGAGGACCAGGTCTTCGATGCGGACGCCGATGCCTTCCTGGGGGAGGTAGATCCCGGGCTCTACGGAGAAGCATTGGCCGGGCTGGATGACGGCCTGGTTGATGGCGGAGACGTCGCCGGTTTCGTGGACCTCCAGGCCGATGGAGTGGCCGGTGCGGTGGGTGAAATAAGGGCCGTAGCCCTGCTGGGTGATGTAGTCCCGGGCGGCCTTGTCTACGTCGCACATGCGGTTTCCGGGCTTGGCGGCGGCAATGCCCCGGCGGTTGGCTTCTTTGACGATCTCATAAATTTCCCGCTGCCGGGGGCTCACTTCTCCTAGGAAAACGGTGCGGGTCATGTCGGAGCAGTAGTTGTCCTTTCTGCCGCCGATGTCCAGCACCAGGCAGTCGCCACGCTTGCCGCGGGTTTGGTCCGTGACGTGGTGGGGGTCAGCGGCGTTGCCGCCGAAGGCGGTGATGGGGGAGAAGGAGTAGCCCTCGCAGCCCGCTTCTAAGTAATATTGCAGCAGGAGTTCGGAAAGCTCGGTCTCCGTGTGGCTTTCGCTGGCGGCGGAGACGATCCTTGCCATGACGGCATCGTTAAGATAGGAAGCCGTGCGCATTTTTTCCTGCTCCTCCGGGGTCTTGATGGCACGGACCATGTCTGCAATGGGGGAGGCGTTGACGCATTTGCCGGTGTGCAGCTCCTGAAGCCGCAGCAGGAACCGGGCAGGCCAGGTTTTGTCGATGGCCACGGTTTCCCCGGGAATCAGGGCCTGGGCCATGAGGGCCACCCCGTCCTGGGTGTCGTTATAATAGGTAATGGGTGCGCCCAAATCCCGGGTCTGGGGGAAGAGCTCGTTGATAAAGAACCGGTGCTGCCCGTCTGCGCGCAGCACCAACACCAGCATCCGTTCACCGGGCTCCATGGAGACCCCGGTGAGGTAGAGGATCATGGCCGGGTCGGAGATCACCATTTGGGAGACACCTGCCTGGTTCATGGCGGCAAGAAGATTCTGTAGTTTCGTCTGGTCCATTATACTCTGTCCTTTCGTTAAAGCAAAATCCCTGCCCAAAAAGGATTGGGCAGGGATAAGCCGTTTGAAAAATTACTTGCCGGAGCCGGAAAGCTGTGCGGCGACTTCAGCGGCGAAGTCGTCAGCCTTCTTCTCGATGCCCTCACCCTTGACGTAGTGAATGGCGTCCACGAAGGTCACCTTGCCGCCCAACTTCTTGGCAGCATCAGCGATGTAGCCTTCCACGCTGCCCTGGAACAGGTCAGAGCGGACGAATTCCTGCTGCAGCAGGCAGTTGTCCTTGAAGAAAGCGTTCATCTTACCGGCAGCGATCTTCTCCTTGACCTGAGCGGGCTTGGAGGCCATCTTGGGATCGTTGTCCATCAGAGCAACCTGAACCTGCAGCTCGTGGTCCACGTCAGCCTGGGGAACCAGGGACTTGTCCCAGTACTTGGGGTTCATAGCGGCGATCTGCATGGCGATGTTCTTGCCGATCTCGGTGGCGTCGATGCCGCCCTCCACAGCCAGGTTCACCAGAACGCCGTGGGTGCCGCCTGCGTGAACGTAGGCAACGGAGGTGTTCTCGGGGAAGCGGGCAAAGCGGCGGATCTGCATGTTCTCACCGATGGACATGACCTTCTCCTGCATGATCTCGGTGACGGTCAGGCTGGAATTGGGGTAGGTGCAAGCCTTCAGGGCTTCCACATCGGCGGGGTTCTGCTTGGCAACGACCTCGGCCAGGTTCTTGACCAGGTCCAGGAAAGCGTCGGTCTTGGCGGCGAAGTCGGTCTCGGAGTTGACCTCAATCACAACGCCCACGCCGTCAACAACGGCAGCGTAAGCAACGCCCTCGGCGGCAATCCGGTCAGCCTTCTTGGCAGCCTTGGCCAGGCCCTTTTCACGGAGCCAGTCCACAGCCTTGTCCATATCGCCGTCGTTGGCCTGGAGCGCCTTCTTGCAGTCCATCATGCCCACGTTGGTCATTTCGCGCAGCTTCTTAACGTCCTGAGCAGTAAAAGCCATTTTGGTATCCTCCTAAAGTGTATTTCGGATTATTCAGCGGCTTCGGCAGCGGGAGCAGCCTCTTCCACAGCGGTATCCTCACCCTGACGGCCCTCGATGGCGGCGTTGGCCATGGCGGCGGCGATCAGACGGATGGCGCGGATGGCGTCATCGTTGCCGGGGATCACGTAGTCGATCTCATCGGGATCGCAGTTGGTGTCAACGATGGCAACAATGGGGATGTTCAGCTTGCGGGCCTCGGCGATGGCGTTGCGCTCCTTCCGGGGGTCAACAATGAACAGAGCGGCGGGCAGCTTCTTCATTTCCTTGACGCCGCCCAGGTACTTCTCCAGCTTCTCGATCTCAGCCTGGTGCTTGATGACTTCCTTCTTGGGCAGCATGGCGAAGGTGCCGTCCTCTTCCATCTTTCTCAGCTGAGCCAGACGGTCGATACGGGTGCGCATGGTGCGGAAGTTGGTCAGCATGCCGCCCAGCCAACGGGCGTTGACATAGTAACCGCCGCAGCGGGCAGCCTCTTCCTTGATGGCGTCCTGGGCCTGCTTCTTGGTGCCCACGAACAGGATGTTGCCGCCGTTTGCGGAAGTGTCACGAACGAAGTTGTAAGCCTCTTCCAGCTTCTTAACGGTCTTCTGCAGGTCAATGATATAGATACCATTGCGCTCGGTGTAGATGTAGGGGGCCATTTTGGGGTTCCAGCGGCGGGTCTGATGACCGAAATGCACGCCGGCTTCGAGAAGCTGTTTCATAGATACGACTGCCATAGTTAATTTCCTCCAAAATTTAGTTTTTTACCCTCCGCATCGCGTACTTGTTTTCTAACCTTTTTACGTGTTACGGCAAAAAAGGCACAAAAAAACAACGCAATGCGTGTGTATTGCTATAGTATAGTAGCACAAGGTGCAGCAAAATGCAAGAACTTTTTTTCATTATGCGAAAATTCTTGCCTGCACGGCGCAAAATATGCACCTTTACAAAAAAATGCGGCCCATATACAGGGCCGCACGGACTTACCGCATCAGATGGAAATCGCCTGTGCCACTTCGATCTCCATCGGGTCAAGGTATTTGTGCATCGACAACGCCACGTTGACATCATAGTCCACGATCTTACCGCCGGACAGGGCAACCACGCGGTTATAAATGCCCTTATCCAGCAGGTCCACTGCATGGTAACCCATCAGGGAGGCATTCACACGGTCACGCACAGTAGGCGAACCGCCGCGCTGGATGTGGCCCAGAACAGTTGCACGCGAATCAACACCTGTTGCAGCCTGGATCTGGTTGGCCAGGGTCTGGGCATCGGTAACGCCTTCCGACACAATGATGATGAAGTGCTTTTTGCCGGTAACCTGGGTCTGGCGCATACGCTGGAGAATGTCACGCTCAAAGTCAAACGGACGCTCCGGCAGCAGCACGGCCAAAGCACCGGTAGCAATGCCGACGTTCAGCGCAATATAGCCTGCATGGTGGCCCATAACCTCAACAACACTGCAGCGGTCATGGCTCTGGGTGGTATCACGCAATTTATCAATGGCTTCTACCGCGGTATTCATGGCTGTATCATAGCCAATGGTATACTCGCTGCAGGCAATATCGTTATCAATGGTGCCGGGGATGCCAACGCAGGGAATGCCCTGGTTCGCCAATGCGCGGGCGCCCATGAAAGAACCGTCGCCGCCGATGACCACGAGGGCATCAATGCCAAGCTCCTTACAGCGTGCAAGGCCTTTGGCCTGGCCTTCCTTGGTTTTGAACTCCAGGCAGCGGGCAGTATACAGAATCGTACCGCCGCGGTGGATGATCTCCGACACGCTGCGGACGTTCATCTCGTAGCATTCGCCGTTGATCAGGCCGTTATAACCGCGCTGAATGCCCATCATGCGGTAGCCCTTGGAGATGCCTGCGCGGACAATGGCGCGTACCGCTGCATTCATGCCGGGGGCGTCGCCGCCGCTGGTCAGTACACCGATGGTTTTGATTTCCTTAGCCATAAAAATGTCCTCCTGTTATAGTTGAGCCGCGCAGAGCGGCCCAATGAAGAAAACGCAAAACTGGTTTTCCCCGGCAGGCATTTTCCGGCGCACCACCGGGCAACCTGCCTATTTTTTAACATACTCCCCTGCCTGTTATTATACCATACCAGCGGCCCGATTTTATGGATAAAACGCGCAAAGTACATGGATTTATTTTGCCGCTTGTGCCGTTGTGAACTTTACATGGTCAGCACCCAGGATGCGTTCCAGCTCCTGGCGCAGCAGCGGGTGATCCATGGCCCACATACTTTGCGGTGCGCGCACCCTCTGGCCGGAATCTTCAAATTTGAAATATACGGGTGTGGGGCCGTCAAAAATATTTTGCAGCAGGTTTTCCACCTTGTGCATCTGGGCGCATTCCCGCGAGGGCACCAGCAGCCATATGCTTTGGGCAGCCGTATCCCCCGCTGCCGCGCTGATGCGCTGAGAACGGTTCTGGCCAAAGCTTTGGGATGGATCATAACCATCGACCGGCAGTACGCTTTCCACAATCAGGCGGGTACCTTCATCCTCTTTAACGGAAGCGCGGCCAGTGGTGACAACAACGGCGTTCTCCTGCAAATACGCACGGCAGCTGGTCAGCACGCGGGGGAACACCAACAGCTCCATTGTGCCGGTCAGGTCTTCAATGGTAGTAAAGGCCATCAACGTATTGGACTTTGTGGTCATGATCTTGTTTTTGACCACGGTACATACCAGGGTAACCGTCTGGTTATCAAAATCCCTGGCATTCTCTCCCTGCAGCTGAGCGATGGTACAGGTGGAGATTTTTTCGATCTTTTCCCGGTAAGCATCCAACGGGTGGCCGGACAGGTACAGGCCCGAGACCTCTTTTTCCATTTTCAGCAGCTCGCCGGAATCATACTCACGCAGGTTGGGCACCTGATAATCATCGTTCTGGGGGGCTTCCTCGGCACCGGCCATGGCGCTGAACAAATCCAGCTGGCCATCCAGATTCTGGCGGGCATCGTTTTCAACAATGCGCAGTACCGTTTCCACGCTTTCCATCATGCCGTGGCGGCTGGGTTCCAGGGTATCAAAGGCACCGGCTTTGATGAGATTTTCCAGCGCACGGCGGTTGAGCATGTTGCTGCGCATCCGCTTGCAGAAATCGTACAGGCTGCGGAATGGGCGGCTTTCGCGCTCTTTGATGACCGCTTCAATCAAATCGCGGCCAACGCTTTTGACGGCGTTCAGGCCAAAGCGGATGCTCTGCCCGTCCACCGTAAAGCCGCCGCGGGATACATTGATATCCGGCGGCAAAACCTTGATGCCAAGGCGCTGGCATTCGGACGAATATTCAATCACCTTGGCGGTGCTGTCCAGTACGCTGGTCAACAGCGCAGCCATGAACTCGCGCGGGTAATGGCACTTGAGATAGGCTGTCTGGAATGCCACATAGGCATAGCAGGCCGCATGAGATTTGTTGAACGCATAGGAAGCAAAACTGACCATATCGTCATAGATCTCATTGGCCACGGCTTCCGGGATCCCGTTCTTCACACACCCGGCGCACTCTTTGCCCGGCTCAGTACAGCCATGCACAAAGTGCTCTCGCTCGGCTTCCATGACTTTATGCTTCTTTTTGCTCATGGCACGGCGCACGTTATCAGCCTGGCCAAAGCTGAAACCTGCCAGCTCGCGGCAGATCTGCATGACCTGTTCCTGATAAACGATACAGCCGTTGGTAACATCCAGGATATGGGCCAGCTGGGGTGTTTTATAGGTGACTTTATCCGGCTCCCTGCGGTTGCGCAGATAGGTCGGGATAGAATCCATGGGGCCGGGGCGGTACAGCGAGATGAGGGCGATGACATCTTCAAGGCTGCGGGGGTGCATACTGACCAGCACCTGGGTCATACCAGTAGATTCAAGCTGGAAGATGCCCTCTGTTTCGCCCCGTTCCAGCATAGCATAAGTAGCGGCATCGTCATAATCCAGATTGGCAATGCGGAAATCCGGTTCATGCAGGCGCACGGCGGCTTCGGTATCATGGATAACGGTCAGGGTGCGCAGGCCAAGGAAGTCCATCTTGAGCAGGCCAAGGCGCTCAATTTCCACCATGTTGAACTGGGTAACCGGCAGACCATCGTTGGTGGAAAGCGGCACATACTCGGTAGCCGGTTCGCGGGTAATCACAACGCCCGCCGCATGAGTGGAAGCGTGACGCGGCATGCCCTCCACTTTCAGCGAGGTATCGATCAGCTCATGCACCTGGGGTTCAGCGTCATACATTGCTTTCAGGTCCGGCGAAACCTCCAGCGCATGGTTCAGCGTCATTTTCAGTTCAGTAGGAATCAGCTTGGCTACCTTATCCACATCCTGGTACGGCATACCCATCACGCGGCCGACATCGCGCACGGCGGCACGGGCGGCCATAGTTCCAAAGGTCACGATCTGTGCCACATGGTCACGGCCATACTTGCGGTTGACGTAATCAATCACTTCCTGGCGGCGCTCGTAACAAAAGTCAACGTCAAAGTCCGGCATAGAGACACGTTCCGGGTTCAGGAAGCGTTCAAAAATCAAACTGTAGCGGATGGGGTCAATGTCCGTAATCCCGACACAATAGGCCGCCAGGCTGCCCGCACCGGAGCCGCGGCCGGGGCCGACCGGGATATCGCGGCTTTTGGCGTAATTGATAAAGTCATACACGATGAGGTAATAGTTGGTGTACCCCATCTTTTTAACCACGCCAATCTCGTATTCCAGGCGTTCACGCAAGGCATCCGTTACCTTGCCGGGGTAGCGGCGTTCCAAGCCCTCATAACAGAGCTTTTCAAAGTATTCCTGGTTTTCCATGCCGTCCGGAGCTTTGAAATACGGGAGCTTGGTATCGCCAAACACAAAGTCAAAGTTGCACTGTTCTGCAATTTTGTTGGTGTTCTCGCAGGCTTCCGGCACCATGGAGAACAGGTCATACATTTCATCGGTGCTTTTTACATAGAATTCCTCGGTCTGGAACTCCATGCGGTCCACATCGTTGACGGTTTTGCCGGTCTGGATGCACAGCAGAATGCTCTGCATCTTGGCGTCCTCGCGGGTGATGTAGTGGGAGTCGTTGGTGGCAACCATGGGGATGCCTGTCTCCCGCGAAAGGCGGATAAGCTGCGGCAGAACGGTAGTGTCTTCTTCCAGGCCGTGGTCCTGCAGCTCAATATAATAGTTGCCCTGGCCGAACAGATCGTTATAGTAAAGAGCAATCTGCTTGGCGCGCTCATAGTCCCCTGCCAGAATCGCCTGAGGGACCTCACCGGCAAGGCAGGCGGAAAGGCAAATCAGGCCTTCGTGGTACTGCTCCAGCAGGTCATGGTCAATGCGCGGCTTGGAATAAAAGCCCTCCAAGAAACCGGCGGATACCATTTTGATCAGGTTTTTATACCCGGTTTCATTTTTGCAGAGCAGGATCAGGTGGTTGTTGCCGTCAATGCGGTTGACCTTATCAAAGCGGGTGCGGGTGGCAACATACACCTCACAGCCAATGATCGGCTTGATGCCTGCGGCTTTGGCTGCATCATAAAAGGCAACGCAGCCGTACATAACGCCGTGGTCGGTAATGGCAACGGCGGTCTGGCCCAGCTGTTTGATATGGTCAAACAGGCGGTCAATACGGCAGGCGCCATCCAGCAGGCTGTACTCAGTATGCAGGTGCAGGTGGGTGAACTGTCTTTGCGGTTGGTGTGGCGTGGTTTCTGGCATAATGTATCCCTTTGCTGCTGTGGTAAAATGCGGAAAAGCCGCAGCAGTTACGCAGCGGCTTTGCGTGGTTTATTGCGGAGATGGTGCGATGTCCTGTCCTGCTGGTTCCGGCTCTTTAAGATTTTCCTGCTCTTCCGGCTGTGCTGATGCAGCGGCGTTCAGGCGAGCGGCTGCTTCCTGGATCCGCTTGAACCGGTGGGAAAGCCCTGCTTTGCTGACAGGCGGGTCAAACTTTTCCGCCAGTTTGGCAAGCGGCATTTCGGGGTACTGCATCCGCAGGCGGGCTGCCTGCTGCAATGGTTTGGGCAGGGTTTCCAGCGCGCCGGCCTCTTCCAGCGTTTCAATCGCAAGGCGCACCTGCACGGCTGCCTGTACGGTTTTGCCCATGTTGGCGGTTTCGCAGTTGGAAAGGCGGTTGGTTTTATTGCGCATATCGTTATACATGCGTTGTTCCATGATGCGCATGGCGGCGTTGCCCGCGCCCATAAAGGTCAGCAGATCTTCCAGATGGTCGCTGGATTTGACATATACGGTGTTGGCCCCCTTGCGCACGGCACGGTGGGGATTGAACTCATACTGGGCCAGAATGCCCTCCAGCTGCTGCGAAAGCGAGTGCCGGGGCGAAAGGAACTCAATGTTATATTCCTTTTCCGGGTCGGTTGCCGTACCGCAGCATAAAAATGCAGTGGAAATGAAAAATGATCCGCATTTCTGGCATTTGAAGCAGTCCGGCCGGATGCGCAGGGTGGTTTCGCGGCCAGTATGTCCAAACAGGTTCAGCATTTTTTGTACCTGTTCGGGGTCTTTTACGCTGAACTCATAAATCAGGCCGGTGCCGCGCTCCTTGGAAATTACGGTACCGGTAATGCCGCAGCGGGCATACAGCTTTTGTGCCAGCTGGGCAATGCCCTCGTTTTCGGTCTGCAAAACCACGCCGCGGTCATCAAAATACTTGCCAAAGCAGGCAACCGCGTAAGCTGCTGCGGTAACACAGCAGCTACGCACGATTTTGCGGTGCAGTATCTCGTTTTTAACGTCTTGGGAAAAACTCACGTTTGGTGTTCACACTCTCTTTATCGGGAGATTTGGGATGTATCAGGCCGTGCGGCGGGCATCGCGGTGCTGCACGCTGGGCTGGTAACCAAGCTTTGTGCAGTACTCCCCGATCTTGCGGGCAAAAGTGATAGAACGGTGCTTGCCGCCGGTGCAGCCAATGGCGATCATCAGCTGGCTTTTGCCCTCCTTAACATACAGCGGCAGCGCATATTCCAGAAAGCTCTCTATCCGGCGCAGCAGCTCCTGCGATTCAGGGAACTTCATCACATAATCCACCACTTCCTGGTCAAGGCCAGTCTTTTCTTTCAGCTCTGGCACATAGAACGGGTTGGGCAGGCAGCGCACATCAAACACGATGTCCGCTTCCTGCGGAAGCCCGTATTTGAAACCAAAGGAAACCACGTTGATAGACATGGCACACTGACCTTTTTGCAAAAACAGACTGGAAACACGTTCCCGGTTTTGTGCGGTAGAAAGCAACGAGGTATCGATCACATATTTTGCACGTTCCCGCAGGGGCTGCAATATCTGCCGTTCTTTGGTGATTGCCTCACTGACCGGGATCCCCTCGCTGATGGTCATGGGATGCACACGGCGGGTTTCTTTATAGCGGCGGCGGATGGCGGCATCGCTGGCATCCAGGAACAGGATGTCATAAGGCATTTTCTTTTCGTCCAGCGCTTCCAGTGCCTCATTGGTTTCCTGAACAGAATGCAGGCCGCGGATGTCCATCACGACCGCAACGCGGCTGAGCTGGTTTTCGCCCTGCTGGGCAAAATCCAGGATACGGGGCAAAAGGCCCGCCGGGATATTATCAATGCAGAAAAATCCGATATCTTCCAGCGCGTTGACCGCCATGGACTTGCCTGCGCCGGAAAGGCCGGTTACGATCAAAAAGTTCATCCTGTTGTTCCTCTCTCATTCAGCGGGGCGGAATACCGTTCCTTGCCTGGCAGGCATCAAGATGCGGCATGGTTATTCCACCACGCGGATCTCGCGTTCCAGGGTGCAGCCGGTTTTTTCCAGCACGATCTGCCGCACCTGCTCCGTCAGGCTGACAACATCCGCGCAGGTGGCATTACCCAGGTTGACCACAAAGCCGCAGTGCTTTTCACTGATGGCTGCACCGCCCACGCGGAAACCGCGCAGGCCGCAGTCCTCGATTAGCTTGCCGGCAAACTGGCCCACAGGGCGCTTGAAGGTACTGCCGGCGGACGGGTATTCCAGCGGCTGCTTTTCTTTGCGGCGGCGCATATATTCCTGCATGGCGGTATGGATCTCCTGTGCATCACCGGGGTGCAGGGTAAATTCCGCTTCCAGGATGCACCAGGAGCACCGCTCAAAAATGCTGGTGCGATAACCCAGCTGCAGTTCCTGCACAGGCAGGGTTTGCAGATGCAGGTTTTCGTCCAGGAACGTAACGGCTGTCAGCACGTCCTTTATTTCCCCGCCGTAAGCGCCCGCGTTCATATACACAGCCCCGCCCACCGTGCCGGGAATGCCGAAGGCAAATTCCAGCCCGGCCAGGCTTTCCTTCTGGGCGGTGTTGCAAAGAGCGGAAAGCATCATGCCAGCCGGGGCCAGCACCTTGGTGCTGCCATCCGGCTGGGCCTGCATGGAAAAGCGGGAGTTGAACCCCGTCAGGCAGATAACCGCCCCGCCGAACCCTGCATCCGAAAACAGCGTGTTGGAGCCGTTGCCCAGCAGATAGGTGCGGACTTGATATTGGCGGCACAGTTCCAGAATACGGGTCAGCTGCGTTACCGTGGCGGGCACACAAAAAAAGTCTGCATTGCCGCCAATGCGGAACGTTGTATGCCGCCCCAGGGATTCATCAAGGCTGACAGGCAGGTTTTCTGCCTGCAAAGCTGCAAGAAATTGCTCGTTCATAAGCAAACCTCACAAACGGCTCAGATAGAATTTGCCAGGGCTGCCGCGCCGATCACGCCGGCATCGTTAGTCAGCACACAGGCACGAATAGCGGGCATTTTGCCGGTGGTAATGTTTTTGGTTTCTTCCTCCACATACTTGCGGATGGGTGCCAGCAGGGTTTCTCCCTGATTGGAAACACCGCCGCCAATGCAGATGGCTTCCGGCTCAAAGGTATTCACCACGTTGGAAATGCCGCAGGCAACATATTCGATCCAATTATCCACAACAGCCTTGGCGGTTGCATCGCCGGCTTCCATGGCGTCAAAGGGGATCTTGGCGTTCACATGGTCAATATCCCCCGCCAGTTTCCACATCATGCTCTCGGGGTGCTGGGTCATTGCTTCGCGGGCATCCTCCGACAGAGCGCGGGAGGAAGCATAACGTTCCCAGCAGCCGTAACGGCCGCAGTTGCACTTGCGTCCACCCTTTACAATCACGGTATGGCCCATCTCACCAGCAGCAAAGTTGAAGCCGCGCAGAATCTTGCCGCCCAGGATAATGCCGCTGCCAATGCCGGTACCCAGCGTGATAACAACGGCATCCTTGAAGCCCTTTGCGCCGCCTGCGATGTATTCGCCAAATGCTGCTGCGTTGGCATCGTTTTCCACATAGACCTTGCAGCCGAGCAGAGCTTCCAGGTCAGGCCCCAGGTTCCAGTCATAGTAGCCGAAGTTGGTGTTATAGCCCACAAAGCCGGTGGTAAAATTCACACTGCCCGGGGTACCGATGCCCACATAGCTGACATCTGCAAAATCAATCTTGCAGTCTTTGGCAACAGCACGGCACAAATCTGCCAGTGCCTGCTCCAGATCCTGCGCCGGACGCGGCAGGCGGGTCGGGCGGGTAATTTTGCCCACAATGTTGTAAGCTTCGTCAACAAGGCCTGCCGTCATGGTAGTGCCGCCAAGATCGATACCAATGGTGTATTTCATAAGATTTCTCCTCCTATATATTCTGCACAGATGCGGCCGTGCAGTTTTAGCTCGTTTACAAGGTTCTGCCGCGTGGCGTTTACCACAAGTTCCTGCGGGAACTGCATTTCTTCCAGCATCGCCAGCAGCGGGGGCATGTTGCCTTGCAGCTGGGTGGTGCTGTGGGCGTCGGTATCCAGCGCAATATGGCAGCCGTTTTTCAGGCAGGCGGCCAGCAGCAGCTTCATGTTGGGGACACCATCCCGCCGCACATTGACGGAATTGCCGTTGAGCTCCACAACCTTATGGTTTTTGGCGAACGCTTTGGTTACAAGGTCATAGTCATAGCGGTAATTCTGCTGCTCGGAATGGCCGATGCAATCCACATAAGGGTTTTCGGCCACAGCCAGCCACAGGCGGGTGGCTTCTTTTTCGGTCAGCAGACCGGGGATGCAGGGGCTGTGGATGGATGCCACAACCCAATCCAGCGCCCGCAAACGGCTTTGGGCAAAATCCAGCCCGCCGTTTGTGTCCATCACATTGGCCTCCGCGCCGTACATCATCGCAACGCCGTGCAGTACCAGCGGCAGAGCCGTCTGGTTGGCAAAATGCCACATGTGCGGGGCATCCGGCATAGCCGGGCCGTGGTCGGTAATGGCCAGCGCCGCATAACCGAGGGCGGCGGCTTTGGCAGCCATTTCATCTAAGGTATTAAATGCATGGGTAGCGCTTAAAGTATGGGTGTGAAGATCCGCAATGATCTGCATACAGATGGTACTTCCGTTTCTAGTGATAAAATGATAATTTACAGCCAGGCTCAGAACCCGCTCACATCGTTCTGCAAGCCAAGGCGGTTGAGCAGTTCCTGCGCTGCGTTATAGCCCATCTCTTTCTGGCGGTTGTTGATGGCTGCAGTTTCCAGGATAACGGCCAGGTTACGGCCGGGCATAACGGGGATCAGCATACTGGGCACCTTAACGCCAAGGATATCATAGGTATTGCTTTCCAGGCCGGTGCGGTCATAATTCTTGGTGCGGTCCCAGGCTTCCAGCTCAATGACCATTTCCACCTCAACGCTGTTTTTGACCGCGCCGATACCAAACAGGCGCGCCACGTTGATGATGCCGATGCCGCGCAGCTCAATAAAGTGGCGGATGTTCTCCGGCGCCATGCCCATGATCTTGCTGCTGGAAACTTTGCGCAGCTCCACAGCATCGTCCGCAATCAGGCGGTGGCCGCGCTTGACCAGCTCGATGGCCGTCTCGCTTTTGCCAACGCCGCTGTCGCCAAGGATCAGGATGCCTTCGCCGTATACTTCCACCAACACGCCGTGACGAGTGATGCGGGGGGCGAGCTCGGTGCTCAGTGCCTGGATCAGGGAGCTCATCAGCGGGGAGGTCATCTCAGCCGACTGCAGCAGTGGCACGCCGTACTTTTGGGCAAACTCCATCATTTCCGGCAGCGGCTCAAATCCGCGGGTCAGGATGACCGCCGGCGGCTGGAAAGAGAAAAGTTTTTCGAGATGGGTACGGCGGATCTCCGGGTCCAGCTCATTCAGGTAGGAAAGCTCAGTCAGGCCGATGATCTGGATCCGGGTGCGGTCAAAGTACTGATAGTAACCGGCCAGCATGATGCCGGGGCGGTAAACCTCGGCGGTATAGACCTTAAACTGGTCGAGATCCTTGGGGGTGTAGGCAACGGTCAGATGGGATTCACGCGCAAGCTTGTCAAGGCTGACGAAAAACTGCTCCACGGAAAATGCGCCCCTTTCCAATTTTAGTCATGGTATATCGTTTTAGGTTTGCGATCAAATGGTTTTGTTAGTATTATAACGTACAGGATTTTTTTTGTACAGTCATAGCCGAAATAATTTTGATTCTTTCCTCGTTCCGGAGGTGAAACAGCGGGGCTTTCCCTGCCGGTTCTGCCACACAGGTGTCCGCGGCGCTGCGATATTTCGATCATAATTCACCACAGAAAAAAACGCCCGCAGCAAAGCAGGCATTTTCATCTTAATGCAAATTATGGAGCACGTTATTCCGGTTTAGCGGCCAGCTTTACCGCACTGCTGCGCACCCAAACATCCAGCCGGAAAAGCGCTGCCGATGCCGCGGCAACGGCCAAAAGGTAAACGCCAAACAAGAGTGCGGTATCCCGCCGGGTCAGAGCCAGTAAATCAAAGTGTTCCACCAGGCGCAGAACGATGACATGGTGGGTCAGGAAGACCGCATAAGAATACTTGCTGAGGAGCGCACACGCATTTTGCAGCGGCACCCAGTGGATGCAGCCCCCCAGTGCGGCCAGCAGAATGAACGCCGCGGCACTGAACAGCGCACAGGCCACCTTGCCATCCGCCGCAGCGGGGGTAAACAGCAGCACCGCACACCCGGCCAGCACGCCAAGGCGCACTGGGCGCTTCCAGTGTACAAACGCCATGCCGAGCAGAAATTCCGGGATGTGGATTGCTACCAGGCGGGCATCCCACCCCATGTAATGCACCGGCAGGCTGGCCGCCAGCACCACGGCCCAGGTCAGCAGCGGCTGTTTGCGCAGGCCATAGCGCAGCAACGGGAACAGCAGATACAAA
>OQWM01001798.1_pt1 | contig 14700 bp, 18 predicted proteins | sample 1691531 | NCBI WGS metagenome assembly OQWM01 (sample SAMN03418257, study PRJEB22391) | human gut metagenome | biome: human-gut; feature: organic feature; material: feces | host: Homo sapiens | place: Tanzania | collected 2013-01
CGTACTTTCAGGGTTAGAAAATAGCTCCAAAAAGCGTTTTGTGTTCCTTCGGTATTGATTTACGTCGTCTTATTTCCGCCATTCACATAATGAAAAATAGCGATAATAAGGATTATGTCATCTGCTTTGAAAGTAATTCTTTAAACGAAATTGATGGAGTCTTAAATGTTAAAGACTTTCAAGTAAGATATGTAATCAATCATCATACAGTAAGTTATGAACAATGGTTATTGGAACAGGCTGCCCGCAAAATGTCTTTAGAATATTACCCCAATATCGAACAAGATCAAAACGGTTTTCTTGCTCTCGGGCAAATACTTAATGAGAAAACTATTACTGATAGTATCAAATTGCCTAATGGCAACATTATTTCAAACATTTCTGATGACGATTTGGTGTTTTTGATGAAACAATCTCCCAATAAATTCTATGACGAATGGAGTAATCGTCAATATTCTCATTTCCCATTATGGAAATCACGTGATGAATTTTCATTCTACTTCAATGGATACGACCCAACAGTGCAAGTAGAAAGATCTAAATTTGAGAATGCCATCAAAGCTATTCTTGCTTCTGAAGGAGAAAATGCCAAAGATGTCATAATAACTGAAGCAACTTTTAAGCCACGGGTAAAGATGAACAGCCTATATATAATGGTTGCTAATCAAGTTGTAAGATATACTGATATATATCCAGCCTCCCAAGACTTAAATAGAAATCAGCTTTTTTATTATGTATTCCTTCCAAAATTAGACGGAGAAGACCGAAATGAACGAGAAGAACGTATAATTCGTTTAATATGTAAGTTACGGTCAGCTATTATTATGCTCTATACAAAATAGACAAACAATTACCTGCCATAATTTTGAAATTATTCTTTGCCTTATGATGAAGTCAAGGTTATCTGTGTTTTTATAGAAACAATAAGAATAGGTAAAGAGAAGCGATAATGGTAACACTCATAGATATTAAAATGAAAAATAGCAAAGAACATCATATAGAAAAGACGAGCTTTGATGCATTTATAAATGCTGTCGGTTCGGAAATAGAACAGGCACAAGTTCGGTTGATTACCGCTGCCAATGCGCAGATGTTGTTCCATTACTGGAAAATGGGTAATTATATACTGTATCATCAAAACTTGCATGGGTGGGGAGGTAAAATTATCAAGAAGTTGGCGCAGGCAATCTGATTCAATTACCCGAAAAGAAAGGATATTCGGAGCGTAATCTTACTTATATGTGCCAGTTTGCCCGTTTATATCCGTTAAATATACTTCGTAGTTTTATTGAAACAGATTCAATACTGTCTGTCCCCAATATTCAAAACATTACTAATGAAGTCCTTAAACTTAATAGCGGGCGATTTACGCAGGAACTTACTGCGCAAATACAATCAGCTGATAATCAATCTTTAGAAATTACGCAGGAGATTCCTGCGCAATTTCAGAATGTAGCAAAAACAGTAGCAACTATCTATAAAATAAAAATAGAAGATATAGAAGATTTATTCTTGACGTCACCGATTGCAAGAATAAATTGGGCAAGCCATATGGTCATACTCAATAATCCGCTACCATTAGGTGTAAGGTGTAAGGTATTGGTATATGAAACAATCTGTAGAAATGGGATGGAGCAGTAATGTGCTGAAAATGCAGATTGAAAGCAATCTGTATGACAGACAAATCAAGAGTAACAAGGTAAACAATTTCACAGCCACACTTCCGGCACCTCAAAGCGATCTTGCCAATTATCTGTTAAAAGACCCGTATATCTTTGATTTGGCAGGAGCAAAGGAAAAGGCTGACGAAAGGGATATAGAAGAACAGTTGGTAAAGCATGTGACCCGTTACTTGCTGGAAATGGGTAACGGCTTTGCTTTTGTTGCCAGACAGAAACATTTCCAGGTTGGGGACAGTGACGTTTTCGCCGACCTGATCCTATATATAATATCAAGCTCCACGCCTATGTTGTCGTGTAATTGAAAGCAACGCCATTCAAACCGGAACATGCCGGACAGTTAAATTTCTACATCAATGTTGTGGATGACAAGCTGAGGGGAGAGAATGACAACAAGGCAATCGGTCTTTTACTGTGCAGAGGGAAAGACGAAGTGGTGGCACAATATGCTTTGGCCGGATATGACCAGCCGATAGGTATCAGCGACTATCAGTTGAGCAAGGCAGTACCCGAAAATCTGAAATCAGCCTTACCGAGTATAGAAGAAGTGGAAGAAGAACTGACCTTATTCCTTGACAAGGACAAGAACCCATAATATAAAAAGTATATGGCAGGAAAGATACAGACGATGATTCCCCAATACGGAGAACTCAACAGAATAGATAGAGACTATATAGATACAATACTTCGGTAAATTTTTACCGAAAATCTTAGTATTGACAAAAATTAAAAATAATTGTTGTAATCTATTGATTATTAGGCAATAGCTATTGCAAAAGATCTTAAAAAATCGTAACTTTAAGGTATGTTAACTCTCACATTAACACCATGTTACGAACTTCTAAGGTCCACTACAAAGTAAGCCTCCGGTGACGCCCGTATTGCACAAATCGAACTTTTAGCACCGACTTGGTACGAGTTGGTGCAAGTCGTGGGCTATCGCGTACGAGTTTGGCCGAGTCTGTCCCGAGAAGGCACTATTCATTTATATTTTTCCAATTGAAGGGCAGTAGTTCTGCCAGATCCCGCTGGTCACGTTGGTAGTATGGGAGCTTTCTTAGCACGTCCTCCATGCATGTTCGTGGGGCAACATCGGCTGCCTTGTATGTGCTTATGAACGAATATGTGATTGCTGTATGATAAGCAGTTGCACCATTGACGGAGTCTTGGAAGAAGAGAGAATGATGTTGCCTAAGGTAGATCGGGGAAATCTGGCCAGTGAGGGTTCCAAAGTTTGAGAAAGTCGTAGATGAGTTTTGCTGATTTCAAGAGATAATAGATCTCCTGACTATGGTTTGCATAGATGTACAAAGCCTTGGTTGTGAGTCTTTTGAATGAGGCTGTGAGGCGATGATTAATCAAATTAGTTTTGTTCATAATTATGGAATTTTGCCGGTTTCAGCTCCTCATTGTTGAATACACTGCGGGCAAAATTCTTTTTCTCATCGCGCGGCTGTTAAAAGTATTATGATTTCATCAAAGCATAGTTTTATCTATTTATCTCTGTCAGATAATTGGTGAATTTTTTTGCTGGCATTGATAAGAATCTTTGTGGAGGTAGGTTGCAGAGATAGTTGGAGCAGTTAGAGGAGGATTACGAGGAGATCTTCAAGACGGCTGTTGGCGGTGCTGCAGGTGTGATTCACTTGCTGTCTTTTTTAGAGGTATTTTGCGCTAAGATGTGAAAAAATCACTATATTTGTCCAAAATAACATCTGAAGATATGCTTATAAGGTACTCAGTAGAGAATTTTCTTTCATTCAATCAGCGAACTGAATTTTCGATGATTCCTGGCAAAGGCTCTTTGAAAAAAGAGCACAAGGCCCCGGCAATCAATGGCGTCAGTGTGCTTAAAACCAGTATAATTCTTGGAGCCAATGCATCTGGCAAATCGAATCTCATCAAGGCCATGGCTTTCGGGCGATTCATGGTCGTGAAAGGCTTTCCTGCCGGACAGATGATTGATTATGAAAAATATCGTTTAAACAAATCTTCAGCTGAAAGTAATTCTAGGATGGAATTCGAAATTCAGGCTGACGGCAAGAATTATGCTTATGGATTTGTATTCAATAACACTCGGATTGTTGAAGAGTGGCTATATGAAGTCACGAAGCGTTCGGAGAAAAAGATATTTGAACGTAATCCGCAATTTACAGACAACTATGATTTGGCTCTGCTGCTGAAATTGAACGAGAAGGAGGAAGACAGGCAGTTTATCCGTTTCACGGCAAAGGGAACTCCGGATAACCAATTGTTTTTGAGGGAACTGATAGTGCGTAAAGTCGCGGAGAACGTAAGTTCCTTGAGCGATATAACCTCAGTTTACAACTGGTTTCTCAATACATTGAAAATCGTCTTTCCAGAGGACAAGTATAATGTCGGTTTGGAATCCGAGGTCAATGATAATGAACGGTTAAATACCATCTATAAAGAATTGCTCAAGTATTTTGGGACAGGAATCGTGGGGGTATGCCTGGAAGATGTCGAGCCGAGCAGTGTCGTTATACCGGATTTTATCCTTTCCGGGATAAAAGAGCGCCTGATGAATTCTAAGAGTGAAAACGTGAGGAGCATATTGGGCATCAACAACTATACCTACGTTCTGTCACGTGAGGGGAGCGGTCTGAAGTTCCAGCAACTTAAGACAAAGCACCTCACAAATGATGGGAAAGAGATCCTGTTTGATACGAAGGATGAGTCTGATGGAACGAATCGAATCATTGACCTTATCCCTCTGCTCATAGACTTGATTGAGGGTAATAATGTCTTTATTATTGATGAAATGGAGCGTAGCCTCCATCCTAATTTGATATATGACATCTTCGACTTGTTCCTCAGTTCATCATCGAGTCAGCGCAGCCAGCTTATTGTAGCTACGCATGAGTCTTCCCTTCTCACTCAGAAATTGTTCAGGAAGGATGAAATATGGTTTGTTGTCAAGGATGACAATGGAACAAGTCATATGCATTCATTGGAAGATTATAATGTCCGCTTCGACAAGGAGATCCGAAAAGACTATCTTCTCGGACGTTTCAAAGCCATTCCTCGTATAGGGAACAGGTATGACCTGTCATTAAAACTTAGTAAAGATGCCTAGAGAAAGTACTCCGCTTGTCCGTAAAAGTGGCTTTTTGGAGGCTGAGAAGTTTTATATTCTTGCCTATGAGGGGGATGTTACGGAGAAAAAGTATTTCGAGGATCTTCGTCAGTCTTCGATGTTCAATGATTCAGGCTCGATAGAGACAATCCCTCTGAAAAAGGAACATAATGGCGGCAATAGCCCTCTGGACGTGAAAAAGTTGTTGTCAAAGGCGAAGTCAGAATACAATTTCAGGGCCACTGACGAATTTTGGCTAATAATTGACAGAGATGATTGGGAAAAGATTCATCATGTCGATTTCGATGCCTTGTATGACGATTGTGAAAAGGAGAAGAACTTTTTCATCGCATTGAGCAACCCTTGCTTTGAGTTTTGGCTGATCCTTCATTTGAGAAAATTGGAGGATATTGCCGATAGTGATAGGGAAAAGATATTGGAAAATGAAAAAGTCAGTGTTAAACATAACTACATTGACCTATATCTTGCAGAATGTATCGGAGATGGACGAGGTTACACCAAGAGACCAAAGGCATCGGTTTTTATGCCAAGGGTAAAAGTTGCAATAGAAAATGCGAGGATGATTCGTGACCTTGGCGAGCGTATACCTGGCGGGTTGAGTACTGACGTATATAAACTTGTCGAAAAATTGATAAAATAAGGCACAGCTGCAGTTCATCTCGCTCTCTTGGCTTGCGGAGTGGGCCCCGGTGACGAGGTTTGTGTACAGTCTTTCACATTCTGCGCATCTTCTCATCCGGTAACCTACCTCGGCGCAAAACCAGTGTTTATCGCTTCAGAGCCGGAGACGTGGAATATGGATCCGGTACTGCTGGAGAAGGCTATCATTGACGGAAAGGAGAAGACAGTGCGTTATCCGAAGGCTATTGTGCCGGTGGCGCTTTATGGTATGCCTTATCACATTGACAAGATTATGGCGATTGCGGAGAAGTATGGGATTCCGGTGGTCGAGGATGCTGCTGAGGGTATGGGTTCGCGTTTCAACGGTCAGGTGCTCGGTACTTTCGGCAAGTACGGCGTGCTGTCGTTCAACGGCAATAAGATGATTACGACTTCCGGCGGCGCTCTCATTTGCCGCAATGCGGAGGATGCCAATGAGATTATGTGGTATGCTACGCAGGCTCGTGATGCGTATCCTTATTATCAGCATACGGCTATCGGTTACAATTATCGTATGTCGAATGTTTGTGCGGGTATCGGTCGCGGCCAGATGACTGTGCTGGATTCGCATATCAAGCATCATCAGCATGTCCAGAAGCTTTATGAGGAGTTGCTGGCTGATGTGCCTGGTGTTCATATTCATAAGCAGCCTGAGGATCCGCGTTTTGATGCGAATTTCTGGCTTTGTGCTGCGACGTTGGATCCGGAGGTTCAGGTTCAAGGTCAGGAGAATGCTTATAAGGAGGTTATCAAGACGGCTGTCGGCGGTGCTGCCGGTGTGATTCATGCGGTGGACTGCGCGACGACGGATTGTCAGCCTAATGAGAATGTGGAGGCTCTGCGCGTGTTCATGCTTGCCAAGAAGATTGAGTGCCGTCCGGTTTGGAAGCCGATGCACAAGCAGCCTGTGTATGCGGGAGCTCCTGTATATACAAATGGTGTGGAGGAGGACTTGTTCAAGGTCGGTTTCTGCTTGCCTGCAGGTCCTTATGTGACGGATGAGGATGTTCGGTATATTGTGGAGTGCATCAGGGAGGCAATCAGATAATGTCCCAGATTTCGAACGTGTCTGCGTGGCTGTGAGCATTCTAAGACGAAGTGCGCCGCGTGGACTGTAGGGGAGGGATGAATTAGTCGCTCGAATTTTGGGGTAATCTGTGGGATTATACAGGATTCGGGCGAATTTTTTTGTTTGTTGGACATTGATGCACATTTTCATTGACAAGTATCTTGGAGGTGGTCGGTCTGCATTGGCATTGACCTTAATCTTCGGCTTGGAAGTTTGGAGGTGCGTGTTGTTTGCGGGGCTTTTTGTTTGGGCGGTGGAAGCTGGGCGAGGGGGTTGTATTATTGAGCTTTTTGTGGTGTTGGTTTAGGGTCTTTTTCTTAAAACGTTTCATTGGGTGATTTGGGTGTGGTTGTTTCGGAAGGTGTCGGAGGTGTTCGGGGTAGTGATATGGTGTCAAAAGGGTCAAGGCGGATCTCTTGCAGGGGAACTGTATCCTTGCCATGAAAAACAGACAAAAAAATCTGGACGAAAGGACTGGAAGCAGATATATAATTGAAATATTGATGGGGCGGACGCGGAAATTGAAGGGATTGGCCGCTGCTTCGCTCGGATTGAAAACATTTGACGACAATCCCTACCTAAAATTCCAAAGCATTTGAATTGGTATTCATGAAGAATCTGGCGAAACACTTGCAAATGACAAACATTGTTTTTATTTTTGTGCAAATAGCAATTGTGTGTTAAACAAAGAATTACTTATGAAAAGCACAGTGGAAACACGGAAAAACATTGACATAGTGAAGGCGTCATTCAAAAAAATGATGTCTGATAAAAAGGCTGTCAGTGCCTATATTCGTGAGAAGGGGACGCTTAAAGGATTCAACGATGGTTCAATTCAGTTTGCCAAGCCATTATGATGTTTATGAGGAGGAGAATGGCTATTGCTTCAACACCGATTCTGGAAATACTTACTACGTCACATTCATAAAGTATCCGCCCATTTCAGAGTACTTGTCCGTTGATATCTTTATGATGAACATTGACAGGGCTGATGAACTGAATCATCTGAATGGAGACAAAAATCTAGTGAGAAATACTATTCTTTACATCATCTGGAAATTTTTCTCGTTGCATAACGATGCTCTTATCACAATCTGCGACATCATGGATGGTAGGCAAGCCTGCAGAAAGAGATTGTTCAACAGATGGTTTAATGAGTTTGCCGATGGAGAGCTTTCCAAATTGGAAGCGACATTATCTGTCGAAGGGACAGAAACGTATGCATCCTTGATTTTCAGAACGGATATCAACAATAAAGAAAGTCTTGAAACAGAGTTTTCATTACTGTCTGACATCAATTTCTATACGTAGCAATGCGGGAGAGAATGACTATCAACATGAAATACATCATTATTTTCATCATCCTGCTGACGGCGGAGATGATTTATTTCCGCATCGCGGACAAGTTTAACATCATTGACAAACCTAATCAGCGTTCGTCGCATTCGTCGATTGTTCTCAGGGGCGGGGGATTATTTTCTTATTGTCGTTGTGGATTTGGAGCGCGGTCTTCGGGTTTCAGTATTTGTGGTTCTTGCTTGCGGTGACGCTGGTTGCCGGTGTGAGTTTCATTGATGATATCCGTTCGCTTCCTGATAGTGTGCGTCTGGCCGCACAGTTCGTGGCAATGGCTATGATGTTTTATCAGCTGGATTTGTTGCACTGGGATATGTGGTGGATGGTGATTGTGGCGTTGGTGGTTTGTGTGGGTGCATCCAATATTATCAATTTCATGGATGGCGTGAATGGCATTACCGGTGCGTATGCATTGGCTTCGCTTGTGCCGCTGGCGTTGCTTAATTCGTCAATGGGATTTGTGGATTAGTCGTTGATTTATGTCGTGATTCTTGCTGATGTTGTGTTTTGCTTCTTCAATTTCCGTCCGAAGGGTAAGGCGAAGTGTTTCGCGGGTGATGTGGGCTCGATAGGTGTGGCGTATATCCTGCTGTTTCTGATAGGTTCTCTTGTTCTTGCGACTGGTGATATTACTTGGCTGATTTTCTTGCTGGTGTATGGCGTGGATGGATGTCTGACTATTTGTCATCGTATTATGCTGCATGAGAATTTGGGAGAGGCGCATCGTAAGCATGTTTATCAGCTGATGGCGAATGAACTGAAGATTGGGCATGTCAAGGTGTCTTCGTTCTATGCTTTGCTGCAGCTGGCTGTGTCAGTTGGGTTCATTTTCCTTTGTCCGGTTCTTGAGTCTGCTTGTGGGCTTTCGCTTGTGGCTTGGCATTGGATTTACTTGTTTGTGGCATTGGCGCTGCTTTCTGTGGCGTATGTGCTGTTCATGATGAAGTATTATCATTTGCATGAGGAGTATCTGGCTTCTTTGAGGAAGTAGTGGGGGGGGAGCATTGACATTGACAGGGATTATTGTTGGGCTGCGGCTGGAGTGGGGCGGATTTGGATATGCGCTGGTGGTCAGGTTGTTTCGGCGTTGTTTGGTGGTTAGGCGTGTGAGGGAGTTCTGGTATATGGAGGTGCCGTCGTGTACGGAGTGGAAGATCAATAGTGCGATGGTGTCGTTCAATCCGAATTGTTATGTGGAGGTCGGCAAGGAGGGTGTGGATGCGAAGGTGAAGGCGCTTTCGATGTACAGGGGCGTGATGAGGCCTTATCCGCATCCGAGGTCGGCGGAGTTTATCGAGGGGCTGGCGGCGTATCGTGGCGGACAGTGGGGTTTGATGTATGCGGAGGCTTTTGAGGTGGTGATGAGGGAGTATTAGTGCGGGTGTTGGTGTTGGTTGGGTGAGGGATTTGGAGCAGGGGGCTTTTGAGTGTGTGGCAGTGAAGTAGTACGTGTATTTTCATTGACAAGTATCTTGGAGGTGGGTGGTTTGCAGTGGCATTGATAAGGGTCTTGTTTGTGGGGCTTTCGCTTGTGGCTTGGCGTTGGATTTACTTGTTTGTGGCATTGGCGCTGCTTTCTGTGGCGTATGTGCTGTTCGGGATGAAGTGTTATCATTTGCATGAGGGGTGTCTGGCTTCCCTCAAAAAAATAAAGAAATATGGTTGAAATAGATAAGAAGTTCATCACGGATTTGCTGGCCAAAGCTGCGGAGAATCCGCGACTGCGTCAGAATGATGATCTTCGCACATCGCCCAATGACAGCAGCCAGCGTATGCTCAATGCTCTCTTGCCCGGCACTTCTGTCCCGATTCATAGGCATCCGCACGGTACCGAGAATATCCTGCTGCTTCAGGGTAAATTAGTGGAGATCCTTTATGAGGAAGAGAGGCTTGGAGATGGCCTTCAGCGCGGAATGCATGCGCAGGATGTGACAACAGGATACCGTATCATAGAAACCGCACGCATTGTCCTCGATCCATCATCTGGCAGCTTCGGCTGCATTGTTCCTCCCGGAACATGGCATACGGTCGAAGTCCTGGCGCCTTCCGTCATCTATGAGGCTAAGGACGGAAATTATGGCACGGACAACAGCGAAGTTTTAGGGAATTTTTGTTATCTTGTCCCAGTTTTCGAGAAATTGAATAAGAAACAATAGTATGCCTGAATACGATTTGCTCATTCTTCAACCTAACGAGTTCGAGTGTCTAACAAGAGATCTCCTCCAGAAAAGGGAGGGGATCTTCATTGAAAGTTTCACTCCTGGACGCGATAACGGGATTGATCTTAGGTTCGCTTGTGCTTCGCCAAGAGGAACGACTATCATTCAGGCAAAGCGCTATAAAGACTATGACGCGTTGCTGCGGGTTTTAAAACAGGAGGTGGAAAAAGTTCGGCGTCTCAACCCCAAGCGTTATATCCTTTCAACCTCAGTTGGATTGACTCCAGGCAGCAAGGAGAAAATTATAAAACTGTTTTCACCATTCATTCTTAATCCTTCGGATATTCTTGGACGGGATGATCTCAATAATCTCCTTGGTCAGTTTCACGACATAGAGAATCAGTATTATAAGTTGTGGCTTAGTAGTACGAATGTGATGGAGAGGGTCCTTCACCGGCGTATAGAGAACTGGTCTGGCTTTGAACTAGAAGATATAAGAAGAGAGGTTTCTACCTATGTGATGAATGACAGCTTTAATGAAGCGATGTCCATTCTACTGAAGAATCGGTTCGTTATTATATCCGGTATCCCAGGTATCGGTAAGACCACTTTAGCGAGGATGCTTGTTTATAAACTTCTTGGAGAGGATTATGAAGAAGCCATCAGAGTTTTCACTATGGATGATGCCGCTGAAAAGTTGATTGAAGGGAGGAGGCAAGTCTTCTTCTTTGATGATTTCCTTGGGGCGAATTATTTTCATGTAACTGAAAGTGGTTTTGAAAGTAAGGTCTTAAGGTTCATAGATGCGGTTCGTCGCAAACCGGATAAGTTGTTTATTCTTTCGACGCGTGAGTACATACTAAAGTCTGCCTTGAAGCAATATGAGCATTTCGCAGTGAGAAATATTGAACTGGCAAAATGTACGATTGATTTAGAAGATTACACAGAGGACGTAAGGGCGCATATCTTGTACAACCATTTGGCGGAAGCAGAGATACCGGTGCACTATATCCGTCAACTCCTTTCGGGCTCACAATATCTAAAACTCATCAAACACCCTAACTTCAATCCGCGTATCATAGAAGCATTTCTGAATAGGCAACTATATCTCCAAGTTTTACCGGAAAGTTTTGTGCAGCAGTTCTTGGATTTCTTCGAACACCCGAATTCAGTTTGGAATTACGCCTTCAATAATATGCCTCCTCTTGCCCGATATGCGTTGTTTGTAAGAATGACGATGGGGAATGAGGCTGTGTATCTTAATGATTGGTATTCGGCGGTGAAATTCCTGGTTCGCCAAACATCTGGTGAGTTGTCGCTTTCTATGACCGAAATGTTATGGGAAGAGACATTGAAATTATTGGAAGGGACCTTCATTTTGACCTCAAAATCTAATTCATCATTCGTTTCAAACTTCTACAATCCTTCGGTATTTGACTTCTTGCTCGATAAGGTCAGATCGTATGAAGATGTACAAGATTTGTTGATTAGAAATGCTCTTTTCGTTGACCAAGTTTATAACACATTCTCGGATATCGCATCAACAGATACACATAGGAAGATTTTGATTAATGCCGAGCTCCACCCTTCGGTGATTAATGCATATGAGTATGCCACTGGTCATTTTCAGGTGTGCTCATTAAGGAAATTGGACTCTGTTCTTGTGAAAAACAATATTTCTCTTGCTGGCTACATTGTAAAGATGCAGGATTCATTTAAAGTGTTGTTTAAGAATAATCCTCAATTAGTTAACTCTATAGTAGACCAAGGTTTTCTTGAATGCGGTAAGTATCGCTTGTTAGACAGGATGACACTTTTTGATCGGCTAGATAAAGAAGGGAGAGCAAAACTGGATTTAGAGCATCTTTCATCTGTCGTTTATGAACAAGCAGACTGGGCTGATGACTTTGTTAATATCTTAGACCTTTTGGAATTGACAGAATTTGGCCGTAAGGCATTAGAAAGCGATGAAATGCTAGAAAGGGTAGAAAATACATTGGAATCTGAACTGGAATCTGCAGCCAATGAAGAAGAATGTGATATGATAGGAGGTTCGGCTTCACTTCTTGCAGAAAAGATTCCTGGACTGAGTGAAGATACATGGGAGAGGGCTGTAGATGAGGCAAAATTACGCTTTCCTTGTGAACTTGATTATGATGATATAGACGAAGACTGGGCACGTGAGTCATACTATAGCTCCAGGGCTTCAGAAGACCATATGTATAGTGAAATGTTCACCAGTTTGTTGGAGAAGTAATCGCCACCATTACAAACATTGAACAGCCAAATCTGAACAAATGCGTTACTTTACACCAGATACCATTCTGGAAGAAGAGGTCTTCATGCCCAAGAGCCTCTCGACTGGGAATGTGACCGCGTCGGCCAGTTGCTCTTTGAGTATGGTGAGACGTTCATCGAGTCGGCACTGAAAGATGGAATGTACTTTCTGGCTGTGAAGTGGTACTTGCAGATGCTGGATTCGCTCACGGTTCACTATATTCAGGACGAGCACTGGACCACCTATTACCTGCAGACAGTTTCGATTTACCGTAGAATGTATCCAGATGGTCATAGGCTATCTGGATATATTCGTTTTTGAAGAGTTTGTTCTTGCGCTCTGACCAGTTGTGGATGGCAGCGATTGTGTCCTCCAGGGTGATTCCGGGAGTGTTGTGCCTGATGAAATCTACAGAGGCCAACACTTCAAGTGCCAGGGTGGATTCAAATCCGGAGATTAGTCTGATGGTTTCTTTAAGGCTGTCCTGCTCGGTTTTATCAAGAGTCCTTACATATGAACTAACTTCATTGATACGGCTATACTGCATCGTAAGAGGTTCAAATGCGGTTGCATTCATTTGTTCAAAGCCTTGAATATAACTTCCGTTGAGACTATAGATAATGTGACTTATCTGTGGACTGTACGGGCCATAATTATGGGCTGTGAATTTAATCTTTGCAAACGACTTCGCCCCCTGGCGTTGGAGGAAATATGCAAGTTTGTTAGCCACAAATAAACTGCAGTTCTCTCCAAGGGAGTCGTAATAGTACATTGCGTACGTAATAAGCCCCCTCGACGGTGTCAGTCTCACTTCTTTGTTGACAGGCTTTGACTGTAGCATTGACTTTATTTCTGTGTTAGGTTCGTAGATACAGATATCGGCATTTACGTCCTTTAGGGCCTCCACTATCATTTCTTTCACTATTACCCATTTTAGACCGCCATTGCCGCATCCTAACGGAGGAATGGCAATGCTTGTAATCTTGCGTTCGCTGATTGCTTTTACTAGTTCGGCAAGTCCATCTCTTATGTATTCATATTTGGATGGATTTCGCCAATTCAGTTTGGTAGGGAAATTTATGATGGTTTTCTCTTCTCCGGCGTGATTCGTTTCGTTGGTAATAAGAAGCGTTCCAGGCACTAGTTTACCTGACTTACATGCGTCTGCATATATGGCGAAATTTTCCGGGAACTCTTCTTTAAACTGCAATGCAATCCCTTTACCCATCACACCTACTGTGTTGACGGTATTTACAAGTGCTTCTGCATTTGCAGTCAGGAGATTACCTTTCGTGAATCGTATCATGGATAAAAGTATTTTCTGTGAGTGTCTACATAGATGGGGATTTCAATTCCAATCTTCTGTTGGATTAATTTGGCGCGTTCTGCTTGTTCTTGATTAAGAACGATCAAGCCGCAGATGCATTCTATCGGGACGTGGCCTTTAACTAGAAATTCCGCTTGTTTGCGTCTCATTCGGTCCATATCGTCTTCCGTGTCATACCAGAACTGTTTGCGAATTGTAGGCCAATCCAGTTTGGACAAGTCATCGGGCTTGTTGAAGAATCGGGTAATATGGTTCTTGGCATGCCCGTCAGTAAAACACCATTCACGGCAATGGTTGAGGATGCTGTTTATCTTGCATACAACATATAAAAGTTCCTCTTGAGACCTTTGTTGGACACCTCTATTGCCGGTTTTAATATTTAGCAGCATTGGTGAATGTCCTGCAAAGTAGAAGGGCACGTAATCACCTAGATAGCCGTTAGGCGGAACTATCCTGACCTTGAACGTTTCCCTTTGCTTAATGAGCGTTGTATCTCCTATGTTGGTATAGTTCGGAATAACATGGCCACTATTCTTGCTGTACATTCCGTTTTTTAGAGTATCTTCTAAATTGTCGAAATGTATCAGTCTTAGAATATGATTGTCTTTGTATTCCATTATGAGACTCCGAATTATTCCATTCTTGTGCAAAGATAACATTTTTTTTGGTTCAAACATTTATGTGCTGAGCAATACGCCCCCCTGTTTTTTATGGGAATTGGCATGGGCTGGATTGTGTTTTTAATGCCATAATTACCTATTTTTCAGGAGGTTATAACTACAGATAAGCACGTCGGTATCTGCCAACTTGTTCAGGAGTTTAATTGAAAAGAATTTGTAGGTGACGGACAAATTCCGGCGGGACAATACGCTGCTATTTGTGGCGTATGTGCTGTTCGGGATGAAGTGTTATATTTGCATGAGGGGTGTCAGGCTTCTTTGAGGAAGTAGTGGGGGTTGGCGGGAGTCGGGTGAGACGATTACGTACATTTTCATTGACAAGTTGAGAGTTGAAAGTTATGATATGCACTATAGATGATATGTACTAATGATAT
>OQWM01001804.1_pt1 | contig 14669 bp, 10 predicted proteins | sample 1691531 | NCBI WGS metagenome assembly OQWM01 (sample SAMN03418257, study PRJEB22391) | human gut metagenome | biome: human-gut; feature: organic feature; material: feces | host: Homo sapiens | place: Tanzania | collected 2013-01
AATATTCCACATTCTTCACCTCGTCGGCCTTAAAGGTGCGAAGGTCTAACGCTGTGGAAGGAATACCATTGATTAAGACGAATACCTGCTTGTGGTCGAACGATGTGAGTTCTGTTTCATTAAGTGTGGTTCGGAAGAGTCCTAACGATGATACTGCATCCAATGCGTTCGTACCGAAGTTACGGTTCTTTTTCGACAGGAACAACAACGTGTGATCGCCTTTCGGAATGTATTTCACTCCTTTCACTATCACCTCATTCAATTGAATGACTTTTTCATTTACCGTGTCCTTTTCTTGGACTTGTGCCATTAGGTTATATGATGCAAATAAAACCAATGCAGCAATTCTAATTCTTTTACTCATACTCATATTTAATGTAATTTATTATGGATTGCTGCAAGTTTATATCTTCAGAATCATATTTACAATAAGTATTTCCTATAATAAAATCTCTAGGACATACTCCCATACAAATAGGTAGTTTTTTGCACTTTAAACATTTTTCATTTTCATAAGATTTACATTGATATCGTTTTTCAAAATTCTTATCCCATACGATTATACCATTGTTATCAAGCTTACCATGCGTTACTTTTTTATATATATCATTACAAGCTGTACATTTGACTACATTCCCATTAAAATTTATAGCACTGTAATATTCTTTGTTCGCATAACATGGTATAAAAGACGAAGAGGGAGCAAATAAAGAGACTTTATAACCTGAAACAGCAAATAAATCAAGTATTTCCACCAATTTCGACATAAAATTCTTATCTACTTTTTCCTGCCAAACTTTTTTAGGGGTTATTACTATTCTATTTCTATTGTCTTTTGTTATTATTTGATTTACTTCATTAACTATATTTTGGGTTAATGTTTTATGTGTATAATTAATTCTGAGATAAATTTTAAGTTCTTTATTTATATCTAAACAAGTATTGATATTATTTAAAACATTATCAAATGCAGATTGACATCCTTTTTGAAATTTAACTTTATCATGAAATGTTTTCTCTCCATCTAAAGTTATTTGAAAATGACTAAATTTTAAATCAGACAACTGTTCAGAAACTGTCTTGCTCAAAAAAAAGCCATTAGTTGTTGAGCTATTAGTAAAAGGTATATTAAACTGCAAACACTTTTCTTTTGCATATATACTAATAGGATGAATTATATTCTTAAAATACATAAAAGGTTCTCCGCCAAACCAATCTAAATGGAGTGACGTTATTCTTTTGCATTCTATCATATAATCTATATGTCGTTTAATACTTTCCAATGTTTGCTCAGACATTTTGGAAGGAATATGTGATTGAATGCAGTACCAACAGGAAAAATTACAATTAAGAGTAGGCAAGATAATTAAAAAATAATCTTTATTATGAATGGAAAAGTCATTATTTTGGCGAATTATACTTAACTCATCAATCCCATCATCTATTAAAAAGCCACATTCCTTTAACTTATTCCAAAAAACATTTGCTTTCTTTTCTATTTCAATGTAATTATTCAGCCTCAATTCCAATTTCTTTCCCAATGCTATAGATAAACGAAAGAAACGATGTGTTAGAGCATTAAACCAATACGAATATTTAGAATCGTATAAAATGAAGTTGTAATTACTTAATTTCATTTTTAAATATTTTAAAAGAAAATAGATTGAATAGAATTATTAAAAAGCTTCTATTATGTGAAAACACATTATAAAATAAAAACAGGGGCATAGAAGAAATTCTAACATGCCAAGAATTTCAATATTTCGTTTTTATAAAATACGCCCCTGTAATTATAATACTAATCTCCGGGAGAACCAGGAGGAACTTCCGTATTATCTCTACCGCATCCATCAGCTTTATTAACACACTTTGTTTGGTCTACACCTCCACCACATCCGTCTGCAGTATTCGTACATTCCCCTTGAGCATACATTGTTGCACCTGTACCTCCTCTTACCTCTAGAGCTTCAATTTCATTGAGTTCTTCTCTTAAAAATACATTATTTTCCATAAACATTAAGTATTTGATAGTTATTGATAATTGTTTTCAAATTTACACATTTTATTTTAAATAAGCAAACAATTTATATATAATTTCAACACCACACAGAAAAATAGTTTTAACCAACATTTCATTTCAGTTTGTTATCCATCATTCATTTTGCCTTGACAAATAGCACTGTTGCTTTGACATTAACACTTAACATTTAACACTTAACATTACTAAAAATCGTTCCGTAATACCTATGATTTGGATTTTTTTCCCTAATTTTGCACATTTGAAAGATTATGCCTATGTAGCACAGACGTTTATGTTGCGCATATCAGGGTGCATTCTTTCGTATATAGAATAAGGTAATCAACGAAAAATCTATAATAATACAAATAATAGAGATGAAAAAGAAAATCCAGTTCAGTCTCGTCTATCGAGATATGTGGCAGTCTTCTGGCAAGTTCCAGCCACGCAAAGACCAGTTGGAGCGCATCGCTCCCGTTATCATCGAGATGGGTTGCTTCGCCCGTGTTGAAACAAACGGCGGTGCCTTTGAGCAGGTAAACCTTCTCGCCGGCGAGAATCCCAACGATGCTGTGCGCGCCTTCTGCAAGCCTTTCAACGAGGTAGGCATCAAGACCCACATGCTCGACCGTGGTCTCAACGCTTTGCGTATGTATCCAGTGCCCGACGACGTTCGCGCCCTTATGTATAAGGTTAAGGCAAAGCAGGGTACCAACATCACACGTATCTTCGACGGACTGAACGACGTTCGCAATATCATCCCCAGCATCAAGTGGGCTAAGGAAGGCGGCATGACACCGCAGTGTGCGCTGTGTATCACTAACTCTCCGGTTCACACTCTGGAGTATTACATGAACATAGCCGACCAGGTTATCGCTGCCGGAGCAGAGGAAATCTGCTTGAAGGACATGGCAGGTATCGGCCAGCCGGCATTCCTCGGCAAGCTGACCAAGATGATCAAGGACAAGTATCCTGAAATCATCATCCAGTATCACGGTCACTCAGGTCCTGGCCTCTCAATGGCTTCTATCCTTGAGGTGTGCAACAACGGTGCCGACATCATCGATACAGCTATCGAGCCGTTGTCATGGGGTAAGGTTCATCCGGACGTAATCTCTGTAATCAGCATGTTGAAGAACGAGGGCTTCGAGGTTCCCGAAATCAACATGTCGGCATATATGAAGGCCCGTGCTCTCACTCAGGAGTTCATCGACGAGTGGCTCGGATACTTCATCAACCCCGGCAACAAGATCATGTCATCGCTTCTGCTCGGTTGCGGTCTGCCTGGCGGTATGATGGGCTCTATGATGGCCGACCTCGGCGGTATGCGCACCACTATCAACAACGTACGCAAGAAGAAGGGCGAGGACGAGCTCTCTATGGACGACCTCCTCATCAAGCTCTTTGACGAGGTAGAGTATGTATGGCCGCGCGTAGGCTATCCTCCACTGGTGACACCGTTCTCGCAGTATGTCAAGAACATCGCACTGATGAACCTCCTCACCATCGAGCAGGGCAAGGGCCGCTTCGTGATGATGGACGAGTCGATGTGGGGTATGATTCTCGGCAAGTCGGGTAAGATACCTGGCACTATTGACCCAGAGCTCGTTGAGCTTGCACAGAAGCAGGGTCGCGAATTCACAGACGTTGACGCTCACACTCTCCTCACAGACGCCCTCGACGACTTCCGCAAGGAGATGGACGAGAACGGATGGGAGTATGGTCAGGACGACGAAGAGCTCTTCGAGCTTGCCATGCATCCGGAGCAGTATCGCAACTATAAGAGCGGTCAGGCTAAGAAGAACTTCCTCGCTGACCTCCAGAAGCTCAAGGACGCCAAGCTCGGCGCCAATCTTTCTCCCGAGCAGCTCAGCGCTTACAAGCACGCTAAGGCTGACGCCATCGTAGCTCCCGTTAAGGGCGACATCTACTGGGAGTTCTCAGGCGAAGGCGAGTGCGCACCCACTGTCGAGCCGTTCATCGGCAAGGAGTATAAGGAAGGCGACGTTCTCTGCTACATCCAGGCTCCTTGGGGCGAATTCGTTGAGGTACCAGCTGCACTCGGTGGCAAGATTGTCGAGATCAACGCCAAGCGTGGTTCGAAGGTATCGAAGGGTGACGTTATCGCCTACATTGAGCGCGAGCACGAGTAATCTTATATATGTACGAAACAATAATTGACAAATACTACGGAGGATGTGACGCATTGCGCCACATCCTCGTTACGCATAGCGAATCTGTGGCGCGACGTGCGCTGCAGATTGCTTCCCGACACCCTGAACTAAACATCGACACCGACTTCGTACGCAATGCAGCCATGCTGCACGACATAGGAATCGTACGTGTCGACGCACCCGGCATCGAGTGCCACGGCACCGAGCCATACATACGACACGGCGTGTGCGGAGCCGAAATGCTGCGCGCCGAGGGTCTGCCCGAAAGCTACGCACGAGTGTGCGAACGACACACCGGAGCAGGACTTACACTCGACGACATCGTGTCGCAAAACCTGCCTCTACCCCACCACGACCTCCAACCAGAGACCATTGAGGAGAAACTCATCTGCTATGCCGACAAGTTCTTCTCGAAGACACGTCTCGACCGCGAGAAGACAATAGAACAGGCAGAGAAAAGTCTAAGCAAATTCGGCGGCGAAACACTTGCGCGCTTTCGCGAGATGAAACGTATGTTTGAGCCGGATTTGTAATAACACATTATAATATACAGCAAAATTGAGAACCAAGACCGTCATAGCCCTTCTTTTGTGTGCCGTCATATTCGTGATGGCTGCTGCCGACATGCCTTACTCACAACGCAAAAAAGTGCGCAAGGCTACCTCAAGCGACACCACAGCCGTGGTATCCGACTCCATTAAGGACAGCATTGCCACCATACTGCGCGACTCATTGGGACGCGAGATTGTGGACACTACAAAGATGGACTCACTGCAACTTGCAATATATCACCACAACCGCGCTATCGACGATTCCATTCGTCTCGACTCAATCAACCGCCAGCGTTCCAACGGCATCAACTCGCCAGTACAGTATGAAGCCTCCGACTCACTCGTATACAACGCCAAGTCGAAGACAGCACTGCTATACGGACAGTCGAAGGTGAAATATGAGAACATGGACCTCGAAGCCGAGAAGATACACATGAGCCTCGACTCGTCGGTTGTACATGCCACTGGAGCACGCGACACTACCGACTCTACCGGACACACGCTGGTGGGAACTCCTGTGTTCAGCATGGGACAGGACAAGTACGAGAGCGACACCATGGCTTTCAACTTCAAGACCAAGAAGGGTCTTATATCCAAAGTATACACACAGCAGGAAGACGGTTATCTGCAAAGCGAAATATCTAAGCGCAATGCCAATGGCGACGTATACCTGCAGCACGGACGCTACACCACCTGCGACAAGAAACATCCCGACTTCTACATAGCCCTGTCGAGAGGCAAGGTGCGCCCGGGCAAGGACGTAACCTTCGGTCCGGCTTATCTGGTTGTGGCTGACGTGCCTCTGCCTTTGGCTATTCCATATGGCTTCTTCCCGTTCACCAAGAGTTACTCGTCGGGATTCATCATGCCGACATACGGCGACGAGAGCGACCGCGGATTCTACCTGCGCGACGGTGGCTACTACTTTGCCATTAACGACAAGTGGGACCTCAAGCTCCTCGGCGAGCTGTACACCAAAGGCTCGTGGGGTCTGTCGGCAGCAAGCAACTACAACAAACGCTACCGCTATTCGGGCAGCTTCTTCCTGAGCTATCAGAACACTAAGACCGGTGACAAGAACATGCCCGACTATTCGGAGCAGAAATCGTTCAAGGTGCAGTGGAGTCATCGCCAGGATGCCAAAGCCAACCCGTACAGTTCGCTCTCGGCAAGTGTCAACTTCGCCACATCGAGCTACGAGCGCAACAACCTCAACTCGCTGTACAACCCACAGACACTGTCGCAGTCGACACGTACATCATCTGTATCGTGGAGCACAACGTTCTCAAGCATCGGACTCTCGCTCAGCTCTACTGCCAACCTCTCGCAGAACATGCGCGACTCTACATTGTCTGTAACGCTGCCCGACCTCAATATCTCGCTCTCGCGATTCTATCCCTTCAAGCGCAAGCACGCAGCTGGCGATGAACGTTGGTATGAGAAGATTTCGATGTCGTACACCGGACAGATATCCAACAGTATCAACACCAAAGAAGACAAGTTCCTCAAGTCGAACCTGATAAAGGACTGGCGCAACGGATGGAATCACTCTATTCCAATCAGCGGCAACTTCACCCTGTTCAACTATATCAACGTGTCGCCATCGTTCAACTTCCAGGATCGCATGTACACACACAAAGTCATGCGTTCATGGGACGATACGACACAAAAGGAAATGTGCGATACCATATACGGATTCAACAACGTATACAACTATAACATGTCTATCAGTGCGTCGACAAAGCTCTACGGCTTCTTCACTCCGAGCCGCAAGATATTCGGCGACAAGATTCAGACCATACGCCACGTCATCACTCCGAGCGTAAGCTTCAGCTACGCACCTGACTTCGGCCAGGGACGCTATGGCTACTATAAGACCTACCAGAAGACCAATGCCGACGGTTCGGTCGACCTCGTTGAGTATTCACCCTACGAAGGACAGCTCTACGGCGTGCCGGGCAAGGGCAAGACGGGCAACATCTCGTTTGATATCGCTAACAATGTCGAGATGAAGATAAAGAGCGACAAGGACAGTACCGGTATCAAGAAGATATCGCTCATCGACGAACTCGGTCTGGCTATGAGCTACAATCTTGCCACCGACTATCATCCACTGTCCGACCTCACAATGCGCATACGACTGAAGTGGTGGAAGAACTACACGTTCAACATGAATGCCGTATTCGCATCGTATGCCTATGAGCTGAGCGAGGACGGCAAGCCATACGTAGGCAACCGCACCCTTTGGGGTATGGGCAAGTTCGGACGCTTCCAAGGTACATCACAGAACTTCTCATTCACGCTGACACCTGAAAAGATAAAGAAATGGTTTGGCGGAGGCGATGACGAGGAAGACAAGAAGAAAAAACGCAACAATGACGACGAGGACGGCATCGATACCGACATCGAATCGAACGTCGACGACACTATGGTAGAAGGCCAACGTAGCGCAAAGAATAGCGGTGGAGGCAAGGCTGAGACCGATGCCGACGGATATATGCGATTCAATATGCCATGGTCGCTCACATTCGGCTACGGTATCACAATGCGTGAGAACACCAGCGGCAAATTCAACACCAAGTCGATGCGCTACCCCTACAAGTTCTCACAGAACCTGAACTTCAGCGGCAACCTGCGTCTGAGCGAGGGATGGAACATCTCGTTCTCATCTGGCTACGACTTCGACCAGCACAAGATGTCAATGACAACGGCTTCGCTGCAACGCGACCTGCACTGCTTCAATATGTCATGCTCGGTGGTGCTCGCTCCATATACAAGCTACAACTTCTCGTTCCGCTGCAACGCCGCAACTCTTACCGACGCTCTCAAGTACGACAAGCGCTCGGGATACAGCAACGCTGTACAGTGGTACTAATGCAAATCTTCACCCTTCAAGGTTGAATACATATCAATTGGGTAGGAGGTAAATGTTATTCATAAAAGGCATTTACCTCCTACTTTCACATTTACCGACCTCCCACACCACCGTACGTGCCGTTCGGCATACGGTGGTTTCGTGCTTTTACACCTTACGGTGTGTGGCAAATAGAGAATACCTCATCTTCACCATGCGTTCATGAGACCTCCTCGGATAAGGGCATTATCTTTCCACATTATACCTACTTCATTTTTTCGCAAGCTCAAGGAAACTCCACCAACCATTCCGAATAGCTATGGGACTTTGATAACAAATTGTGAAAGAACAACATAAATTACCAGACAAAATGGTATTCAGATACTCACTTTTAGGTATAATTATCATTTTCTTTATTTTTTTTGCATCAGCTATATGATTTTTTGTAACTTTGCAAGCGTAACTTTAATAACACAACAGAGTGCTTTCACATTTTCGATTATCATTACTCTTGATATTTTGGGGTGCTACGCTTGGCGTGAAAGCCAGCGTAAAGGACTCGTTGCGCCTTGGCGTAACAGACAGAATACTGACATCAGAGATGATGGAACGCGTCAGTGCACGCGATGTCTGGACTGCCATCCGCACGCTGGATGCCTCCACTTACGATAATCCCGAATTACTTATAGACGGTGTCCGTATGCCGAAATCAGCCCTCGTAGGCATCACTGTCGGCGAGGTCTCTGAGGTGAGAATCATCAGAGACGCTATCAGACTAGCGCAATTAGGAATCCATGGCGGGAAAGGCGCTGTGGAAATAGTCACTAAGAAGTATGGAAAAGGACCGCTAGGCCTTAGCTATAAGGCTGACATACAGGCAGGAAAGCCCTACGACGGCAGCGACGGCACCATGAAAGGGGCAGAGCATTGGCTCACTGCCGACGGGGGCGATGACAATGTAGGCTATCGCTTTACTGCCATCTATGACCCTGGTACGGAAACGAAAGCCAAGGGAACGGACCGCATTCAGATGCGTTCATATATAGGTTACAGGCGCAATGCGCTGTCCATCAGCAATGACCTGCAATATGGAAACTATGGAATCCACGAGACATTCAATGATGATGACACGGACAAAACCCGCTTTTCCACGCTTACCGACAGGGTGAGAGCCACGCTTAATCTCATGCCGGGACTGGAAATGGTGGGCTATTTCTCTTTCCTGCGTCAGGAAGTGAGGCGCGATGTGTTCCTTTCACCCTATTCCCCTGTGTTCAAGGACGAAGACAACCTGCGCAACAAAGGCACTTATGACATAATGCGCGAGACGACGATGACCTACGACGGCGGACTGAAGCTCGCTTATCAGAAGGCAATGACTGGCGGACACACTTTCCTTGCCTCTGCAGGAGTAAGCCTTTACAGTGGAGAAAGGGGAGGAGAATCATACGCCGGACGAGGAATACTGAATGACATACTCAACTATGTATCATTTACCCAGACCTATGACACGCTGCGTAAACCTACGGCAGTGAGGGACTTCGAGCGCACATTGCAGTGCATGGCAAACGTGGGCTACGACTATCAGGGACGCTACAGCGCCACGATGAACGTGACAATGAACCGCTCTTCCCTCCTTTCACCGAAGCATCGCAACGAGGTATATTGGGCTGCCGACCTGGGATGGAACATCAGCAGGGAGGCATGGATGGCTGAAAGCGGGATAGATTGCCTCAGACTTTCTCTCGGTTTGGGAAGAAGTGCCACGGTGCCTTACAGTTACAAGGCTTTTACTCCGATGTATTCCAACATCACCAACGAGACATACATATATAATTACTATCAGACGGGGGCACAACTGCAGGGCTATTACGATGAGAATATCCGTCCTGACGCAGTGACACGCGGTCTGTTGTCGCTCGACTTTGAAGCCAAAGGATGGCATCTTAATGCTTCAGGCATGCGTGCAGAGTCCACAAATATGCTCTATGGCGATGTGGGCAAGACGCTGAAGGGTAAGAACTGGACGGCAAGTGCATCGCTTTCTGCCGCTTATGATGATGTAAGGGAGATGCTTGCAGGCATGGTTATCTACGGACAATGGCACCGCTGGACAGCTTCAGCATCCTTCTTCACCGATAATTGGGAGACCAATAGGTTGCAGAGCATCCAGATAGGCTACGCGTTTCCATCGCTCTGGCGCTTTGTCAAAGGTGGTATGGTGCGCCTCAGTGGTGAGGAAAATTGCCATAGGGCTTGCCTTACAGTGGAAGCTAAATTCTAAAAGGGAAAACGAAATCCATTCGACAATGAGAATAAGAATAATATATATAATGATGATAGCTTGCACAATGCTGCAGAGCTGCGATGATTTCTTCGACAAGACCGGCGACGACAGCGATGTCACTGCGGGGAAATTCTTCAAGGATGAGACAGCTTTCATGCAGGCATTGACCGGCATCTACATGCAGATGCGTGCTCCTGAGCTTTACGGCAACACCCTTTCGCTCGGCATGATGGAGTTCGCCTCACAGACATTGGAGCCTTATGACGAAGAGACCACGGCGGCATCTAAGCTCGATTTCGATGCGCCAGTATTGCGTCAGCGTATGGACACCATGCGGATTTGCGCTGACCGCGTCATCGAATCATGCGATAGAATAATAGATGAAGCAGAGCATACCAAGGTGGTATTCTTCACTTCAGGACTCAAGGAGATAGTCCTGGGCGAGTGCTATGCCATCAAAGCCGCCATGACATTCGACCTCCACCGCCTTCTGGACCTTCCTATGGACGGAGTGGAGGAATGGCTTGACAAGGCCGACAGACTGCTTTCTGCCAATGACCCCATAATGAATGCAACAAATCCTTCATCGGTAAAAGTGGGAGAAATAGACCGAAGGCTGCGCACTTTCCAGCTCAATGCCTATGCAGTAAAGGCGCTGAAAGCCAGAGTGGCACTATGGAAAGGCGACTATCAGAAGGCATTGGACAATGCAGACTCAGTGATGCTGCATACAGATCCGGCACGGGTGGCGACGCGATACCAGCTCTTTTACTTCGTCACACCGGGCAAGTATGGTTCTGATTACTGCTTCTCCCGTGAGAATATCTTTGCTTTGTCATCATTGCCGACAGGTTTCACCCGTCTGAGCGCAACGCTTTTCGACCAGAAGAAAGTCAGATGCCGTACTGACATCGACCGCATTTACGCCCAGCAGACCGACATCCGCCGCAGGGCATGGTTCCGCGAGCAGGAAGACGGCACGCAGATAATGTCAAACAAATACGGACCGAACACCCTGCTTACAGGCTATGTGAGCACAGAAAGCGGCGGAAGCACCGACCTTCCGGCTGCAATCCCTTACATCAGACTGGGCGAAGTGCAGCTCATAGCGGCAGAAGCTTTGTGGCGACTGGACCGCAAACAGGAGGCACGCCAACGCCTTATAGCGATGCAATCAAACAAGGATGTGACCTACGCAGCCGACGCATCGGAGGATGCTGACCTCCTTCCGATGATATATGATGAATACCGTCGTGACCTCTTTGGCGACGGACAGTTGTACTATCTCAATAAACGTATCAGTCGATGAAAACGAGAATATTGATCATACTGACGCTGATGGCGGCAGACTCCGTGGTGTATGCGCAAAGCAAAACACAGAAGACAGCCAAGGAAAAGACCGCTATGGCAAAGAATGACAGCACCGTACAGAAGAATGACATACTGCTGTTTGGCGAGATAGGCGAGACTGTCGTCACGGGATATTACTCCAAGACGAAGAACAGCTTCACTGGAACAGCGGTGCAGGTGTCCGGCAAGGAACTGATGAAGGTCAATAGCACCAATATGCTTGAGGGCCTGAAGGTGTTCGACCCCTCGTTTCAGGTGGTGGATACCCGTGGCATTTACGGTTCTGACCCTAACCATATACCTGACCAGATAGAGATAAGAGGACAGAATACAATGCCGGACATCTCGCAGAGCAACCTGCAGACAGTGACAACTTTACCCGTGTTCATAATCGATGGCTTTGAGGTAAACGTGCAGAAAGTATATGACCTCGACATCAATCGCGTGAAGAGCATCACTATACTGAAGGACGCTGCCGCAGCAGCGATATACGGTTCGCGTGCCGCAAACGGTGTTGTGGTCATCGAAACCATCACCCCGATGGCAGGAAAACTGCAGATAAGCTATACAATGAACGGCAAGTTTGAGATTCCGGACCTTTCGTCCTACAATCTGATGAATGCGGCAGAGGTGCTGGAATTTCAGAAGAAAGCCGGCGTATTTGATGCATATCGTGAGGGGGAAGACGCAGGACTGAATGCCAATTCCTATAATGTGGCACGCCGTGCCGTGCTCAGTGGCGTTGATACCTATTGGCTTTCAAAGCCTTTGCAGATGGGTTTCCAGCACAAGCATTCCCTCATCATCGAGGCTTCACCAAAGACATCACTGCCTGGCGGAACGAAAGTTCGCTTCGCGGCAAACCTGAGTTACAGCAATCTCAACGGCGCAATGAAGGGCAGCGGACGAGACACTTACGAGGCTGGCACCAAGATAATTATATCCAATCGCCGCATTCGTGTGACCAACGACCTGCAGTTTTCCATGGTGGATAGCAAGGAATCGCCTTACGGAAGCTTCTCTTCCTACACCTCTGCACTGCCTTATTATCAGGAGAAAGACGCAGAGGGAAACTACTATCGCATGCTTTCTCTAAGAAATATGGCGCCAGATGGCATCGCTCTCGGTGTGCTGGCATCCATGCAGTCGCCTGTCTATGAAGCGCGATACCTCAACAGTTACTCCACTTCGAGAGGTATGAACGTGACGAATAATTTCGGAATAAACTGGACCATCACCGATGATGTACGTCTGAAAGGGTCGTTCTCACTCAGCCATGACAGCGACCGTGACGACGCATATGTATCGCCTGGCAGCTTCGAATATATCAACAACAACTCCTCCATCACACCCGATGCGCTCTACCAGCGTGGAAAATACACGCTCGGACACAGTTCATCGACCACCGTCTATGGCAGTATGCTGACGTCATATACACATAGTTTCGGTCGTTTCGACGTGCAGGCGATACTCGGAGCAGAAGCCAAGCAGACATCAAATGAGAGCGACAGCTACACCATGACGGGATTTCTCGGTAATTCGCAGGACTATATCTCATACGCAGTGCAGTATGAGAAGTACGGCAGAATCACGGGAGGCAAGTCCAAAGTCCGCACTGCCGGCATCTTCTGCAACCAGAACTACAGTTACGCCAACCGCTATCTCTGTGACCTTACTATCCGTATGGACGGCAGTTCGCTCTATGGTGACCATCAGCAGACCACGCCTTACTGGAGTGCCGGACTGAGATGGAACGTGCATAATGAGCGTTTCTTCGCCGGAAGCAGTGTGGTATCAAAGCTCGCCTTGCGTGCAAATGTCGGCACTACGGGCAACCAGAACTACAACCGAAACCAGGCAAGCAACCAGTATAACTATCTGACAAAGGTCTATGGAGGATACTTCGGAGCAATAATCACCACACTCGGCAATCCCGACCTCAAGGGACAGACCACATATAACCGCACCATCGGACTGGAGGCTTCGCTCTGGAAGAACCGTCTCAACCTGGAGTTCAACTATTACAACAACAAGACCAAGGGCAACCTGACCAGCATCACCGTCGCTCCATCATTGGGATTCGACACCTATAAGGCAAATATGGGCGACCTTCGCAATGAAGGCTTTGACTTCAATATCAGTTATTCCCCTGTACGCACAAGGAATCTCTTGGTCAATGTCACGCTCAACGGTACAAGAAACCATAACACCATACTCAAGATTTCAGACGCTCTCCAACGATATAACGACATGGTCAATGCCAACGGTTCGGGTTCCACCACTCCTGTATTCCTCTTCAAGGAGGGTGAATCCATGAATACCATCTACGCCGTGCGCTCGCTTGGCATCGATCCGGGCACGGGAAAGGAACTCTATATCGACCGTAACGGCAACACCACCTATACATGGAATGCCCAGGATCAGGTGCCGGTAGGCGTCAATGAGCCAACTCTCAATGGCTATGCCGGACTGAATATCCGCTACAAGTCATGGGAAATAGGCACCCATCTCAATTACTCCTTCGGCGCAGACAAGTACAACTACACCCTGCACCAGAAGATAGAGAACGTCAACTATATGACAAACAACGACCGCCGCGCCCTTACCGAACGATGGCAGAAGCCAGGCGATGTGGCTCTCTACAAGGCCATCACCGACAACAGCGCCACCAAAGCGACGTCAAGGTTTGTCCAGCACGAAAATAGACTGAGCATGACATCGCTGAGATTGGCTTACAATATGGACTCTGACAGACTCCGTGACAGCTGGATATCCATGCTAAGGCTCTCCATCACAGCGAATGACCTCTTCTATGCCAGCACCATAAGGCAGGAGCGAGGTCTCAGTTATCCTTTCACACGTTCGGTAACATTCAATGCTCAGGTGAATTTCTGACAAACAGCAAAGCGCCCACTGTGCCAATGGCTTCTACCGTTGGATAACAAATGTAGAAACAACGAAACAGCAAATCCACAAAATCGCATTCCCCCCCTATTGATTATGCGCAAAACATTATTATACATATTATCCATTATACTGCTGCAGAGCTGCTCATGGTTTGATGTAGGAGCCGAGTCGGAGATTGACGAGAAGGATATGTTTGTCAATGCAGACGGTTACTACACCGCTCTGACTGGCATATATATCAGCATGGGCAGCACCGAACTATATGGTGGCAACCTTACTCTGACTGCCCTCGAACCTCTTTCACAGCAATATAACGTCAAGGAAGATGACCCTGACCGCATCGCTTGGTCACAGTTCAGATACACCACTGACGGAGGACAGGAACTCGTTTCTGCCATCTGGCTCAAGATGTATAACACTATAGTCAATGCCAATATGCTACTTGCCAAACTGCCGGAGGCGGAAGGCAAGATAGACAGCGACGTGATTGACATCATTCATGGCGAAGCGCTCGCTCTCAGATCATTGA
>OQWM01001808.1_pt1 | contig 14647 bp, 12 predicted proteins | sample 1691531 | NCBI WGS metagenome assembly OQWM01 (sample SAMN03418257, study PRJEB22391) | human gut metagenome | biome: human-gut; feature: organic feature; material: feces | host: Homo sapiens | place: Tanzania | collected 2013-01
TCTTTGGAGAGCTGCGCGACATCTACGCCAAATTCTCGGTCGACGACGCGCAGCGCGTGAAGGATATCGAAAGCGTAACCAACCACGACGTGAAAGCGGTGGAATATTTCATAAAGGAGCAGTTCGACCGTCTTGGCTTGGCTCAATATAAGGAGTTCATCCATTTCGGACTCACGTCGCAGGACATCAACAACACTTCGGTGCCGATGCTCATCCGCGACTCTCTCCACGAGGCTTACCTGCCTCTGCTCGATGAGATGGTTGGCTTGCTCAACCAGTATGCCGAGGAGTGGAAAGACATTCCGATGCTTGCCAAAACCCATGGACAGCCTGCGTCGCCGACACGCCTGGGCAAGGAAATCCGCGTGTTTGCCTACCGCTTGGAGAAGCAGATAGAGCTGTTGAAGCAGGTGCCGGTGAGCGGCAAGTTTGGCGGCGCTACGGGTAATTTCAACGCCCACCGCGTGGCTTTCCCCGACCGCGACTGGCGTGCGTTTGCCAAGAAATTCCTCAATGAGAGTCTCGGCATCGAGCGTGAGGAGTGGACAACTCAGATTTCAAACTACGACAACCTGGCTGCTCTCTTCGATGCCATGGCTCGCATCAACACGATAATGATCGACCTTGACCGTGACATGTGGCAATATATCTCGATGGAGTATTTCAAGCAGAAAATCAAAGCCGGAGAGGTGGGTTCTTCAGCCATGCCTCACAAGGTGAATCCAATCGACTTCGAGAACTCGGAGGGCAACCTCGGTCTGGCCAACGCAATTCTTAACCACCTGGCTGGCAAATTGCCGGTTTCGCGCCTGCAGCGCGACTTGACCGACTCCACTGTGCTGCGCAATGTCGGTGTGCCGTTGGCTCACATGATGATAGCGCTTCACAGCACCCTCAAGGGCTTGCACAAACTGCTGCTCAATGAAGCAGCCATCAGCCGCGACCTCGACAATATGTGGAATGTGGTTGCCGAGGCAATCCAGACCATCCTTCGCCGCGAAGGATATGAGAAGCCTTACGAAACGCTGAAGGCTCTCACCCGAACCAACAGCAAGGTGGACGCCGAAAGCATCGCCAGCTTCATTGACACGCTCAAAGTGAGCGATGCCGTGAAGGAAGAGCTTAAAGCGATTACTCCTCACAACTACACTGGGTTCTAAAGCATTGAAACAGTTGTAGGAAAGCACATAATTAAAAAGAATGTTAAAATTCAGTTTCTGACAAAGCCTTTTTTAATTATGTGCTTTTCCATTTGAAAAAAATGCAGTTACTTTGTCGATGGAATTATAAATTGCAAAATTGATTTAAATCTACAAGTTTTTAAGAATTAAGATTACAAATTAATAGCAAAGATAAAAAAGACGCCGAGAGGCAGTATTTGTATATAAAAAACAATTGAATTTACTATGGAAGAGAACAAAAAGCCGAAAAGAAGACGCATCGGCGAGTCTCAGGAGATGAATGGCGAGTCAGGACACTTTGAGAAGGTTACTTACAATCCGAAAGCTTCGTTTGTGTCAACTGATTCTACACAAGGTGCGCCTGCGGAAGGTGGAAGCGACGCTGCGCCACGTCAGGACTATCGCAGACCGAACTACAACAATCAGAACAGCTACAACAGTTATGGCAACAACCGCCAGGGTGGTTACAACAACAACCGTCAAGGCGGATACAACAATTATAACAACCGCCAGGGTGGCTACAACAACCGTCAGGGCGGATACAACAACAACCGTCAGGGCGGCTACAACAACCGCCAGGGTGGATACAACAATGCCCAGGGTGGATACTCCGACCAGCAGCACGACGGCGGATACAACAACTATGACAACCAGCAGGGCGGCTACAACAACAACCGCCAGGGTGGCTACAACAACAACCGCCAGGGAGGTTACAATAACAACAATCGTCCGGGTGCAAGTTTCAACCGCCAGGGCGGACAGCGTTTCACTCCACGTCCAAAACAGATTGTCTACGACGTGCCTGAAGTGGATCCGAACGAGGAAGTACGCTTGAACAAGTTTATGGCGAATGCCGGAATCTGCTCGCGTCGTGAGGCTGACGAGCTGATACAGCAAGGACTTGTGAAGGTGAACGGAAACGTTGTTACCGAACTCGGCTCAAAAATCAAGCGCGACGACGTGGTTGAATACAACGACAAGGTGGTTACGCTCGAAAACAAATGCTATATCCTGCTCAACAAGCCTAAAGATTGTGTCACTACAAGCGACGATCCAGACGGACGTCTCACGGTGATGGACATCGTCAAGAACGCTTGCAAGGAGCGCATCTATCCTGTAGGACGCCTTGACCGCAACACTACTGGCGTGCTTCTGCTCACAAACGACGGCGACTTGGCTTCGAAGCTGACTCACCCGAAATATGTGAAGAAAAAAATCTATCAAGTGTGGACCGACAAAGACATCGCTGAAGACGATATGCAGCAGCTTGCCGACGGCATCGAACTTGAGGACGGACCAATCCACGCAGATGCAATCAGTTACGTCAACGACCACGACAAGAACCAGGCGGGAATCGAAATCCACAGCGGACGCAACCGTATCGTGCGCCGTATGTTTGAGTCGCTCGGCTATCGCGTGACTAAACTTGACCGTGTGTATTTCGCTGGCTTGACAAAGAAGAATCTGCCACGCGGACGCTGGCGTTACCTTACTCAGGAAGAAGTGAACTTCTTGAAACAAGGATCTTTTGAATAGAATTTTAAATCATACAAAATGAAACGTACAAAAATTTCAGAAATATGGGCGCCTGAGTTGATTGGCACAGACGTTTGTGTGAAAGGCTGGGTGCGCACGCGCCGCGGCAACAAGCATGTGCAGTTTGTGGCTCTCAACGACGGCTCTACAATAAAGAACCTTCAGATTGTCTTCGATATGGAGAAATTCTCCGACGAGGATCTGAAACCCATCACAACGGGTGCGAGCATCCACGTAGAAGGCAAACTCGTTGAGTCGCAGGGCAAGGGTCAGACTGCCGAGGTGCAGGCGGAAACGCTTGAAATCTACGGCACTGCCGATCCTGAGACTTATCCTTTGCAGAAAAAAGGACACACTCTCGAATTCCTGCGCGAGAAGGCTCATCTGCGTCCGCGCACAAACACTTTCGGCGCGGTGCTCCGCATACGCCACACGTTGGCTTATGCAATCCACAAATTCTTCAACGACCGTGGTTTCTTCTATCTCAACACGCCGCTCATCACATCGAGCGACTGCGAGGGTGCCGGCGCAATGTTTCAAGTGACGACGCTTGACCTCAACGACATCCCTAAGAACGAGGATGGCAAGGTGGACTATTCTCAGGATTTCTTCGGAAAGCCTGCCAGCCTTACCGTTTCCGGACAGCTTGAGGGCGAGCTTGGTGCAACGGCTCTCGGCGCAATCTATACGTTCGGACCTACGTTCCGTGCCGAGAATTCCAACACTCCGCGCCACTTGTCGGAGTTCTGGATGATTGAGCCTGAGGTTGCGTTCAACGACATCAACGACAATATGGAGTTGGCAGAGGATTTCATCAAATATTGCGTAAGCTATGCTCTCGAGCATGCTGCCGATGATATTGAATTCCTTGCAAAGATGTATGACGAGGATCTTGTTGAGCGACTCAAATCGGTTGTCAACACAGAATTTGTGCGACTCACTTATACTGAGGGCGTGAAAATCCTTGAGGAGTCGGGACATAAGTTTGAATTCCCTGTTTATTGGGGAGCCGACCTTCAGAGCGAGCATGAGCGTTTCCTCGTAGAGGAACACTTCAAACGCCCTGTAATCCTTACCGACTATCCGAAGGAAATCAAAGCTTTCTATATGAAGCAGAACGAAGACGGCAAGACTGTGCGTGCCATGGACGTGCTGTTCCCGAAAATCGGAGAGATTATCGGTGGTTCGGAGCGTGAGGAAAGCTATGAGAAGCTGAGCCAGCGCATCGAGGAACTCAACATCCCGATGAAGGACATGTGGTGGTATCTTGACACTCGCCGTTTCGGCACTGTGCCTCACTCTGGTTTCGGACTCGGCTTCGAGCGTCTTGTGCTGTTCGTGACTGGTATGACTAATATCCGCGACGTCATTGCGTTCCCACGTACTCCGGGTAACTGCGAGTTCTAATCGCAAGACATGACAAAATAATTTAGGACTGGTTTGAGGCTGAATGGCTGAAAATCAGTCCTGTTTTTTTATAAAACAGACTGAATACTATGGGAAAAAGTAAATTTTTACAAGATTTCAAAGCCTTCGCGATGCGGGGCAACGTGATGGACATGGCTGTCGGTGTGATTATCGGCGGCGCTTTCGGCAAAATTATCTCTTCTGTTGTCGCCGATGTGATTATGCCTCCGCTCGGACTGCTTATCGGCGGCGTCAATTTCACAGACCTTAAGCTTGAGTTGAAACCTGCCGAGATGGTCGACGGCGTGATGCAGGATGCCGTGACGCTGAACTATGGAAATTTCTTGCAGACGGCGTTCGACTTTATTATCATTGCCTTGTCGATTTTCTTGTTTATCAAACTTATCGGCAAACTGATGCGCAAAAAGGAGGAGGAGCCTGCCGCACCTCCGGCTCCAAGCAAGGAAGAGCAGCTGCTCACTGAAATCCGCGATTTGCTGAAGAAGCAGAACGAGAAATAAGTTATTTAAGTTTCTCTTTCAGAAAACGTCCGGTGTAGCTGTCCGGGCATGCCGCGATGTCCTCGGGTGTGCCCGCACACACGATGTGTCCGCCGCCGTTGCCTCCCTCGGGGCCCATGTCTATCACGTGGTCGGCACACTTCACCACATCGAGGTTGTGCTCGATGATTATGATTGTGTGTCCCTTCTCGATAAGACGGTTGAACGAGGTCATCAGAGTGTTGATGTCGTGGAAATGCAGACCCGTGGTAGGTTCGTCGAAGATGAACATCGACGGGCGCTGCTTCTCCTGACTGAGGAAATAAGCCAACTTTATGCGCTGGTTCTCACCGCCCGACAGTGTCGACGACGACTGTCCCATCTTGATGTATCCCAGTCCCACCTGCTGCAGCGGCAACAGGCGTTTCACGATGCGTGTCTCCGTAGTGCCCTTCGACTCGCTGAAAAACTCGATGGCCTGGTTGATGGTCATGTTGAGGATGTCGTAGATGTTCTTGCCGCGGTATTCGATGGCGAGCACCTCCGGCTTGTATCGTTTGCCGTGGCACGACTCGCATTGCAGCGTGATGTCTGCCATAAACTGCATCTCGATAGTGATTGTGCCTTCGCCCTTGCATTCCTCGCAGCGTCCGCCCTCGGCGTTGTAGGAGAAATATCCGGCGTCGAAGCCCATTTGTTTCGCGCCCTGCTGCTCGGCAAACAGCCTGCGGATTTCGTCGAAAGCCTTAAGATAGGTCGCCGCATTGCTGCGCGAGGATTTCCCGATGGGGTTCTGGTCTACAAATTCCACGCTGTTGATGAGCGACAGGTCGCCGCGCAGGTCGGTGTATGACCCTGTGTTCTCGCAAGCCTCGCCGAAGTGGCGCAGCAGCGCGTTGTAGAGGATGTCGCGCACGAGAGTCGACTTTCCAGAGCCGCTCACGCCGGTCACCACGGTCATCACCTGCAGCGGGAAGCGCACGTCGATGCCCTTGATGTTGTTTTGCGCCGCACCGATAATCTCGATGTAGTTGTGAGTGCGCCGGCGCAGCTTGGGCAGAGGTATTTGCATCTCGCCGGTTAGATATTTTGCCGTCAGGCTGTCGGTGGCTTTGTCGAGCTTGTCGACGGGCCCTTGATACACCACATTGCCGCCTCCGCGTCCAGCCAAAGGTCCGATGTCGATAATCCAGTTGGCGGCACGCATGATTTCCTCGTCGTGCTCCACGACGACCACCGTGTTTCCCAGCTGCTGCAGGCGGCGCAACACGCGGATAAGCCGTTCGGTGTCGCGTGAGTGCAGTCCGATGCTCGGTTCGTCGAGGATGTAGAGCGACCCTACAAGGCTGCTTCCCAATGAAGTGGCGAGGTTGATGCGCTGGCTTTCGCCGCCCGACAATGACGACGACAGGCGGTCGAGCGTCAGATATTCCAGTCCCACATCGCAAAGATATCCTATGCGGGTGCGAATCTCCGTGAGCAAGCGTTTGGCGATGCGTGCGTCGGAGTCGTCAAGGCTCAAGGTGTCAAACCATTGGCGCACGTCGCTTACCGGCATCCGCACGATGTCGGCTATCGTTTTGCCGGCAATTTTCACATATAGAGCCTCGTGTCGCAGACGGCTTCCGTGGCATTCGGGGCACGCTGTCTTTCCGCGGTAGCGCGCCATCATCACTCTGTATTGTATCTTGTATTGGTTGTCTTTCACCATATCGAAGAAGCTGTCGATGCCGTAGATTCCCGGCGCACCGTGCCACAGCAGCGCGCGCTCGTCGTCGGATAGTTGGTAATACGGGCGATGTACGTGGAAACCGCGTTTGGCGGCGGCGATGATAAACGCACGCTTCCATTCGCTCATTTTCTCTCCACGCCAGCACACGACGGCGTCGTCGTAGACCGACAGCGCCTTGTTGGGGATAACAAGGTTCTCGTCAATGCCGAGCACACGTCCGAATCCCTCGCAGGTGGGGCATGCGCCGTAAGGGTTGTTGAAGTTGAACAGCTGGTCGGTTGGCTCAATAAACTCGATGCCGTCTTCCTCGAATCGTTTTGAGAAAGCCGCGGCCGCGATGCCGTCGGGCGTCCATGCGAGCAGGCTGCATTGTCCGTCGCCTTCGTAGAATGCCGTTTCCACAGAGTCGGTGAGGCGGCTTATGGTGTCGGCGTCGGAAGAGGCGGTCAGACGGTCGATGAGCAGGTTGCAGTTCGTGTCGCAGTCTTTGGCATCGTCAATCTGTAGAAATTCGCCGTTGCGCTCAATGCGTGAGAAGCCTTCCTTTTTGTAGATGTCGAGCTGCTCCTCGATGGTTCGCCCAGATGGCAGGACGATGGGTGCGACGATAGCGATGCGTGTGCCGTCGGCATAGTTTTTCATGCATTCAACAACATCATCCACCGTGTTTTTCTTCACCAAGTTGCCCGACACGGGCGAGAATGTCTTGCCGATACGAGCAAACAGCAGCCGCAGATAGTCGTAGATTTCCGATGCTGTTCCCACCGTGCTTCGCGGGTTGCGCGTCGACACTTTCTGCTCGATGGCGATGGCAGGCGGCAATCCTTTGATGAAGTCGCATTCAGGCTTCTGCATACGGCCGAGAAACTGCCGGGCATACGACGACATGCTCTCCACGTAACGCCGTTGTCCTTCGGCATAAAGCGTGTCGAACGCCAACGACGATTTGCCGGAGCCGGAAAGTCCGGTGATAACGATGAATTTGCCGCGAGGAATCTCCAAATCTATGTTTTTCAGATTGTTGACCCTTGCGCCTTTTATGATGATATTGTTGTTCGCCATACGTTAATTTTTCAATTTGTCGAAGTCCATTCCCGACTGCCCGACATACGAGAATCATCCAGTCGCCCGGCCGCAGGATGTCGTAGTAGTTGATTTGTATGCCTGCCACAAGTCCCATTATCGAGTCCTTGAACACCAACATAAGCACGGCTGCCGAGGCGCCGAGTCCGGCAAGGATGGTGCTTGGTTCACGGTTGAGCAATATGCTGATAGCGAGGATTATGCCCACGCATACCACAAGAATCTTGAATGTTTGGTATATGCCCGTCAGCGGGCGTTTTCTCAGCAGCTCGGATTCGGAGCTGATAATCTGGAACGAAGAGATGAACGCGCATACCAGCCGTGTGGATATTGCAACGATGAGCAGCAGAAACGCTTTGTCGATGACCGTGACGGTCATCGGATGGTCGCTGAACAGCATTGGCACAAACACATAGGCGAGCAGTGCCGGGAGCAGGTATGCCGCCAGGTTGAGCACGCGGCTGTTGAACAGGTGGTCGTCCCATGTTGCCTCGGTCTTTTCCGTGAACCGTTTGACCAGAGGAAATACTATCTTCTTAAGCAGAAAGTATGCCAGCAGACAGATTGCGGCGATGATGCCTATGCCAAGCAGTCTGTCGGCGGAGGATAGGTTGGCGGGGTGGTCGGAAAAACCGACGATGTCATAGAAAGACAACATGGCTTGCTATTTCTTTTTTTCTTCCGGAGCGAACTCGTTTTTGTAGTCGATTGCCACGCGCGGGCGAAGCAATGCGCGGATGGCGAGAACCACACCGGCAATGATGAACGGGAGGCTGAGAAGCTGTCCCATGTTGAGGAGCATTCCCACTTCGAAACTTTCCTGTGGGTTCTTGACAAACTCGATGAGGAAGCGGCATAAGAAAAGAACTACGAAAAACACTCCGGTAATCAGTCCGCGGCGTTCCTCTGAGTTGCGCTTCCAGTACATCCACATCAGCAGTCCGAACAGTGCGAAGTAGCAAAGAGCCTCATAAATCTGCGTAGGGTGGCAAGCTACCTTGTAACCGTATTCGGCACACATGTTCTGCCATTCCAGAGAGTCGACAAAATAGAATCCCCACGGAAGCGTGGTGACATGTCCGAAAATCTCGGAGTTGAAAAGATTGCCCAGCCGGATAAGCCCGCCGACGAGAGCCACAGGCACCACAAGACGGTCGAGAGTCCACAGCGGCGAACGCTTGGTGACGAAATAGGAGTAGAGGCAGATGCCGATAAGGATGCCTATTGCCCCTCCGTGGCTTGCAAGTCCGCCTTCCCAGACTTTGAGTATCTCGGAAGGGTGCTGCGAGTAGTAGTCCCACGCGTAGAAGAACACGTGTCCGAGGCGTGCGCCCACGATGGTGCAGATCACCACAATCACGAAAATCGAATCCACCCAGCTGCTGCGCTCTCCCTCGTGCTTGAACATTTTCGACAGAATCCAAGCACCGAGGATAAAGCCGATGGCAAACATCAGTCCGTACCAGCGGATGGTGATTGGCGATGAAATCAAGTCGGGGTTGCAGTCCCACGTTATAAAGTTAAGAATTTGTGCAGTCATATCGTTGAATTTTTACAGTTCAGAAATCAGGCCGTAAAGTTACGCAATTCTGCGCTAACAGCCAACATTATTTTCTCTTGAGCAGACGCGGAAAGAGACGCCGGAAGCGCGTCAGCGGCACCGAAAGGCTTCCTCCGGCAATCACCAGGGTCACAGCCACGATTATGAGCACCAGTCCGACGCTTTGCCGTGCCGACATTGTCTCTCCGAAAATCATGATGCCGAAGAATATTGCGGTGACTGGCTCCAGCGCGCCGAGAATTGCGGTTGGGGTGGAGCCGATGCTCTGGATTGCGGCGGTGGTGCACAGGAAAGATATCGCCGTGGGAAATACGGCAAGACCCAGCACGTTGCCCCACATATACCAGTGCGACGGCATCGTTATCTGCCCAATCCACAGCAGCCTGATGATGAACACCGAGAGTCCGAACACGAGAACGTAGAGCGTGATTTTCAGTGTAGGCTCGTCCTTGATGGCTTTCACGCGGTTTACGCCAACGAGATAGATGGCATAGGTGAGCGACGAGAAAAACACGATGATTGAGCCCACAAGGCTTATTGTCGATCCGTCCTCGTTTTTGTAGAGCAGGGCGATGCCGAGCAGTGCCGAGAGCATGCACACTACGGTTGCCGCCCTGAGACGCTCATGAAACATTACAGCCATTATCAGAGCCACCAGAATGGGGTATATGAACAGCAGCGTGGAGGCGATGCTCGCTCCCATGTAGCCGTAGCTGAGAAACAACGTGAGCGACGACAGCGCTATCATCACGCCGAAAAACAGCAGCGGTGCCACCTCGCAACGCTTTATCGCCAGGCTGCGTCCGCGTGCCTTGAGCATTATCGCAAGGAGCGGAATGGCGAAGAGATAGCGGAAAAACAGCACGGAGTCAGAGTCCATGCCGTCGTCGTAGAGTGGTAGCGCGAACAGTGGGTTCATGCCGTATGTGGCTGCCGCCACTGCTCCGAGAAAATAGCCTTTAGCTTTGCCTGTCATGTCGAATGTTTTATGTATGATGAATTAATGTTGTGCCATGCGGCGTAGTGTGGGTTTCTGCCATTTTTGTTTGCTGTTAGAATAAGCGGATACTACATATCCTCAATCGGGGTGCAAAGATAGCAATTCGCATAAAAAAATGAAAATTTAGGTGAAAAAGCGGGACCAAATGTGTTGCCCATTGCAAAGATTTCGTAACTTTGCAATGAAAGAACGGCAACAATGAAGCAGACGAACCAACATACAGTCTCATTCCAGCGGTACTTCCGGCAAGCGGACACCGCGGCGTTGTCGTCGACGATATAGGCCAGTCAGCACGATTTGTGTGGATTGGCTATTTTTTTATTCGGACATTAACTTATTCAATAAGACGAAGATATATATGGAAAACGAAAGTCTTGTATCGATTTCCGACTTCTCAAAGCAGGAGATGCTGGATTTGCTCGAGGATATGAAATATTTTGAGGCAAACCCGAACCGGAAACTTCTTGAGGGCAAAGTTGTGGCGACTCTGTTTTTTGAGCCGTCGACACGCACCCGCCTGAGTTTTGAAACCGCAGTGAACCGTCTTGGCGGACGGGTGATTGGATTCTCCGATGCGGCAACGTCGAGCTCGTCGAAGGGCGAGACGCTGAAGGACACAATCATGATGGTCAACAACTATGTCGACCTGATAATAATGCGCCACTATCTTGAGGGCGCGGCGCGCTATGCGTCGGAGGTGTCGCGTGTGCCGGTCATCAATGCCGGTGACGGTGCCAACCAGCATCCGTCGCAGACAATGCTCGACCTTTACTCTATCTATAAGACTCAGGGCACGCTGCGCGACTTGACAATCACCATGGTTGGCGACTTGAAATATGGCCGCACGGTGCATTCTCTGCTGATGGCAATGTCGTATTTCAACCCTACGTTCAATTTCGTGGCGTGCAACGAGCTGCAAATGCCACAGGAATACAAGGACTTCTGCAATGAGCACGGCATCCGTTACCGCGAGACTCACGAGTTCTCGCCGGACGTGATCAATGAGAGCGACATCATTTATATGACGCGCGTGCAGCGCGAGCGTTTCTCCGACCTTGAGGAATATGAGCGTGTGAAGAATCTATACAATCTCCACAATTCGATGCTCGACGACAGCAAGCCAACGGTGCGCATCCTGCATCCGCTGCCACGTGTAGGCGAGATTTCTCAGGATGTCGACGACAATCCGAAAGCCTACTATTTCCAGCAGGCGCAGAACGGACTCTATGCCCGTCAGGCAATCATTTGCAAAGTTTTAGGTATTAACGTAAAGGAACTCAGAGAAAATGAACGATAACAGCAAACTCGCCGTCGCCGCTTTGCAGAATGGCACGGTGATTGACCATATTCCGTCCCACCTAGTTTTCAAGGTGGTGCGTCTGCTTGATTTGGAAAATGTGGAGGGCAGTGTCACAATCGGCTATAACCTCGACAGCAAGAAACTCGGCAAAAAAGGCATCTTGAAAGTGTCGGGCGTGACTTTTCCTGAAGAGACGCTCAACCGCCTGGCTTTGGTTGCGCCAAACGTCAACGTGAACATCATCGAGGACTACAAAGTGGTGAAAAAGTTCAAGGTGACGCTTGCCGACGACATTGTCGACATCGTGCGGTGCACCAATCCCAAGTGCATCACCAACAACGAGCCGATGCGCACGTATTTCAACGTCATCGACAAGGACAATGTGACGCTGAAATGCCGCTACTGCGAGCGGATGATTGAAAAGGAGGATATAGAACTGAAGTAAAGGCTTATGGCAAAGAAAGTGTGGCGTCCGGGCACGATGATCTACCCGCTTCCGGCTATTCTTGTGGGGTGTGGCAACGCTCCGGAAAACTATAACCTGATAACCGTGGCGTGGGTTGGCACGATATGTTCCGACCCTGCCATGTGCTATGTGTCGGTGCGCAAGGAACGCCATAGCTACGCATTGCTGAAGGAAAACATGGAGTTTACGCTTAATCTCACAAACCGCGACATGGCGCGTGCCGCCGACTGGTGTGGAGTGAGGTCGGGCAGGGACTACGACAAGTTTGCGGAAACGGGGCTCACTCCGCGCCGCGGCACGATGGTGCAGGCTCCATATATTGAGGAGGCACCGCTGTCTATCGAGTGCCGCGTGAAGGAGATAATCCCGTTGGGCAGCCACGACATGTTTATATCCGAAGTGCTTTGCACGCTTGCCGACGAGCGTTTCATCAATCCGGAAACCGGAGCGTTCGATATGCAGGCAGCCGACCTTATCGCCTATGCCCACGGCAACTATTACGGACTTGGCGACAAGATAGGCAAGTTTGGCTGGTCGGTGCAGAAAAAGAAATAATTATAAAACTTATTATATAAGACCAATATGAAAAGAGACGATTTGATTTTCGACATCATCGAGCGTGAACATCAGCGCCAGAAGAAAGGCATAGAGTTGATTGCCTCTGAAAACTTTGTCAGCGACCAAGTGATGCGCGCCATGGGGTCGTGCCTCACAAACAAGTATGCCGAAGGCTATCCCGGCCACCGCTACTATGGCGGATGTCAGGTGGTCGATGAGGCTGAAACGCTTGCCATCGAGCGCGTGAAGGAAATCTTCGGCGCCGAGTATGCCAACGTGCAGCCGCATTCTGGCGCACAGGCAAATATGGCTGTGTTTATGGCAACGATGAAACCAGGCGACAAATTCCTCGGATTGAACTTGTCGCACGGCGGTCACCTCAGTCATGGTTCACCTGTGAATTTCTCAGGCTTGGTTTTCCATGCCCTTGAGTATGGTGTGAAGGAAGACACCGGTTTGGTCGACTACGACATGATGGAGGAAGTGGCTCTCCGCGAGCGTCCGAAACTGATTATCGGAGGCGCGAGCGCATATTCGCGCGAATGGGACTATGCCCGCATGCGTAAGATTGCCGATGAAATAGGAGCGTTGTTGATGATCGACATGGCTCACCCTGCCGGACTTATCGCTGCCGGACTGCTCGACAATCCGTTGAAATATGCGCATATCGTGACATCTACAACCCACAAGACTCTCCGCGGTCCGCGCGGCGGCTTGATTCTGCTCGGCAAGGATTTCGAGAATCCATGGGGCAAAACGACACCTAAGGGTGTTGTGAAGAAGATGTCGGCAATTCTCGATTCTGCGGTGTTCCCTGGTGTTCAGGGCGGCCCGCTTGAGCATGTGATTGCTGCCAAGGCTGTGGCTTTCGGCGAGGCTTTGCAGCCGGAATACAAAGACTATCAGAAGCAGGTGAAGAAGAATGCCAAGGCTATGGCGGATGCTCTGATTGCAAAGGGCTACAAGATTGTGAGCGGCGGTACAGACAACCACTGCATCCTTGTGGATTTGCGCACCCGTTTCCCGGAACTCACTGGCAAGGTGGCAGAGAAGGTGCTTGTTGACGCCGACATCACAGCCAACAAGAATATGGTGCCGTTCGACAGCCGCTCTCCGTTCCAGACGTCGGGTGTGCGCCTCGGCACGGCTGCCATCACCACGCGCGGCGTGAAGGAAGACCTTATGGGCGACATCGTCGAGATGATCGACACGGTGCTCAGCCACAACGAGGACGAGGCAGTTATCCGCTCTGTCCGCGAGAAGGTCAACGCCATGATGGCAGACTATCCTATGTTTGCATATTAATCAGTATATATAGGTATAATAAAAGCAATCCCGGAGACGATGGTTTCCGGGATTGCTTTTATTATTTGTGCTTGGGTGGAATTCAGTGGACAGGAACGATTGTCAGCTCTATGCCCATCTCCTCGATGGCGTGTGCCGTTGACGGAGAGATGTGCGAGTCGGTGATGATGTGGTCCACGTCTTTTGTGTCGACAATCTTGCTGAAGCCGCGGCGTCCGAATTTGGATGAGTCGGCGAGCACGATGGTTTTCTGCGCGGTTTGTATCATCACGCGGTTGAGGCTTGCCTCCATCATGTCGGTTGTCGTGATGCCGAAATCAAGGTCGATTCCGTCAACGCCGATAAAAAGTTTGCTGCAGGAGAAGTCGCTCAATGCCGACTCTGCATATTTGCCGACTACCGACAGACTGCTGTGGCGGAGGATTCCGCCAAGCTCGATGATGTCGATGTTGTGGTCGTTGGCAAGGATGCGCGCCACTTCGAGCGATGCCGTTATCACGGTCAGCTTGTCGGTCGTGTGGATGTTGCGCGCCAACGCGTGTACTGTGGTGCCTGATGCGATGAGGATGGAGTCGCGCGGTGTGATCAGTTGTGCCGCCGCGGCGCCGATGAGCCGTTTCTCCTCCACATACAGCCGTTCCTTCTCGCTTACATTCTTGTTTTCGCTGTAAGGGTCTATGAGGATTGCTTTACCGTGGTTGCGGTAGAGTTTCTTCTTTTTCTCAAGTTCTGTCAAGTCTTTTCGTATCGTAACCGATGAGACGTTGAGTTGCTCAGACAAGTCGGTGACAAGCAACGAGTCCTGTTGCATGAGCAGGTCGAGGATAAGTGACTGCCTTTCGTCTTTAGTCATATGAATTATTATATGTTATGATTTGATTTCAAAGTTTTTGATTCGCAGTGCAAAATAACGAAAAAATAACAGTCTTGCAAAATATTTTTAGTGAAAGACCCCAAAATATGTTGCATAACATACAAATTTCCTTGTGAAATTTCAAAATGAAATAAAAAACGATTT
>OQWM01001809.1_pt1 | contig 14645 bp, 9 predicted proteins | sample 1691531 | NCBI WGS metagenome assembly OQWM01 (sample SAMN03418257, study PRJEB22391) | human gut metagenome | biome: human-gut; feature: organic feature; material: feces | host: Homo sapiens | place: Tanzania | collected 2013-01
ACGCCGAACCCCAACCGGAGTTGTAGCCGACGAAGTAGTTAGGATAGTAGTCATTGGCGTGAAGACGAAGTTCCTCGTCGTTTCGCCAATAGATGTCGTCAGTCAGCTTTGTCTGCTGAGGCCTGTCAAGGAAGTCCGAGCAGGCGGTCATGAATAGGGCGCTGAAAGCGAGTAGTGCGAGATATGATCTTTTCATTGTATTAGTCGTTTAGAAGTTAACCTGTACGCCGAAGGCGGCAGTCTTGAATGCCGGGGAACCCTGCCCAAGGCGTTCTCCATTAAATGTGTTGAGGCCGTAGGCGTTGGCATTGGTGGCTACCTCCGGGTCGAGTGGAAGACCGCGGAGATTGTCGAACGTGAAGAAGTTCTCAAGAGAGATGTAGAACCTGACGTTCTTCAAATAAGCCTTGCGGGTAAGATTTGAAGGAAGCGTGTATCCTACAGTGATGTTCTTGACCCTCAGGTAGGCCATGTTCAGCAAGTATTTGCTCTGGATGTGATAGTTGTAGGCATCGTTGCTGTTTGACATGTTGTAAGGTCTCGCGTAGAACGCGCCGGTGTTGTTCTCAGTCCAGTAGTCGGATGCGAAGGTGTCGGCGATGGCACCGTCACCGGTGTTGAATCCAGGGATCGAGAGAGAACCGGAACCCCACAGGTCGCGTTTGCCTACACCCTGGAAGAACAAGTCAACGTCGATACCCTTCCAAGCAGCACCCAAACGGAATGAGTACTCATAGCGAGGAGTTGAGTTGCCAATCTTCTTCAAGTCACCGTGGTTGCGTACAGTACCTACAGGAATAAGGTTGCCTTCAGCGTCTTTCATTGTAGGATCGCCACCATTGATTACGCCATTGCCGTCCAAATCCTTGAACTTGATGTCGCCAGGACCGTAAACGAATGTGCCCTGCTGCAAACCGGTCTGGTCAGCTACGCCCGGAGCATAAATCCAAGAGCCGTCGGCGTTCTTGCCTGTGAAGTCTGACTCCTCGAAGTAACGGTCTGTCTCGAAGCCCCAGATTTCACCATACTCCATACCGCTGTAGAATTGGTTGATCAACTTGTTAGGGTTGTTGTACTCAGTAACCTTTGTCTTGCCGTCATAGATATTGGCGCTTGCGAAAACGTCAACATCGCCGAAGCGGTGATTCCAGCTGATACCAAGCTCCCATCCGCGAGTGCGGAGCGAACCGCTGTTTGCATAAGGAGCAGAAGCACCAAGAGTAGCCGGAAGAGTCATACCCGGAGCAAGCATGTCCTTAGTGTCGCGCTGGAACCAGTCGAACGTAACGTTCAGGCGGTTGTTCAAGAAACCAAGGTCAAGACCGATATCGGTAGTTGCAATACGCTCCCAAGACAAAGTAGAAGACACCATTGAAGGTGTGTTCAACATTGACAAGAATGTACCACCGGCATTTACCCAGCTGGTATAGCTTGTGCCCAACTTAGAGATTTGCTCCAAGAACATATAGTCACCGATAGCCTCGTTACCGATGTGACCATAAGAAGCACGGAACTTAGCGTTGCTTACATATTGTTTAGCCTTCTCGAAGTAAGCTTCCTCAGAGAAACGGTAGCCGACAGAAGCCGATGGGAAGAATGCCCACTGGTCGTTAGCTGGGAATGAAGAAGAACCGTCGTAGCGACCGTTAACCTCCAACAAGTAGATTCCCTTATAGTCGTAGTTGATACGGCCGAAGAAACCTGCAGTTGCGTGCTTGGTGATGGTGTTGGTGATTGTCATGCTTGTACCGTCGGCACCACCAGTTGCCAAGCCAAGATAAGGTTTGTCATTGTCAGAAAGGACATTCTTGCGTGCAGAGAAGTAGTTGTAATACTTGCGGTCTGCCTGTCCGCCGACCATAACCTTGAAGTGGTTGTCCTCAGCCACATCGAAGTCGTAGGTAGCGTAAGCATTGACTGTCCAGACATTCTGACGGGTATTCTCCTGTTGAGCGTAAGTGTCTTTCTGCTGTACCAAATAAGATGGAGCTGTGCTTGAGTTAGACCAGTTGTTCCAACCATAGATAGGCAGATATGACTTGCGCACGTTGATGTCTGTCATGTCATACGTGAAGTCGGCGTGGATGTTCAAGCCCTTGATTGGGTTCGCCTCCATCCAACCTTGCAAGCGAGTGTTGCGGGCAATATCCTCATGCTCACCGCTCTGCTTACGGTCAGCAATCGGCTGAGCGTCGTAGTACTTGCCGTCGCCGTCATACTTGCGGTATCCGTAAGGACCGAAGTAAGAACCCCAACGCCAGAAGTATGTGTAACCGCCACGGCCCCACATGTTCTGTCCGTCATAGTCTTTCTGCGAATAGTTTACCTGAGCACCGGCTTTCAACCAAGAGAATATTTGAGTTGAGAGGTTGGCGCTTGCGTTGTAGCGCTTCACAGAGTTGTCTACAAACGACATCAAGCCTTCACGCTTGTCATAACCGAACGAAACGCGATATGTTGTGTTGCCCGAGCTGCCGTCCAAGCTTACGTTGTGCTTCTGAGAAGGAGCAGTGCGATACATAATATCCTTTACATCCCAGTCAGCATAGTACATAGTGGCTTTTGTCACAGGGTCCTGATAGAAGTCACCCACGTTGTCCATGCTCTGGTATGGCAACATCTCGCTGTAGCCTTTCTTCTTGCCACCGTTCTGCTCGTACCAAGCCTTTGCGTAAGGAAGCATCTTGTCGAGGTACATACCGAACAATTCTGGGTCGGCACCCTTACGGTAGTTGGTCTGAAGCAATGCCTCGATTTGTTCAGGCACTGAGCCGTAGTCTGGCAATACAGTTGCGTTGCTCCAACCAAAGTTGTTTGAATATTTTACAGAAACGCGGTCGCCTTTCTGTCCTGATTTTGTAGTAATCAATACAACACCGAATGCTGCACGAGTACCATATACAGCAGAAGAAGCAGCATCTTTCAATACTGAGATTTCTGCGATATCGTCTGGGTTGACAAAAGTGATGTCGTCGGTAGGCACACCGTCGACAACGATAAGTGGGCTTGACGACTGTCCGTTTGACAACGTACCCGTACCACGGATTTTGATAGATGCGGCTGAGTTGATCGCACCGTCACCTGTTGTGATAGTCAAACCAGGAACAGCACCTTGAAGGGCTTTGGTAACATCGCCCACTGGACGTGCGTCCATTGCCTTTGACACATCGACTGTTGCGACAGCACCGGTGAGGTTGGCACGTTTCTGAGTACCGAAACCTACCACAACGACTTCGTCAAGAAGAGCGTTGTCCTCTTCCAAGGAAACGTTCATTGTCGGCGCAGCCTTGAGGGTCTGTGTCTTGTAGCCCAAATAAGAAACTGTAATTGTTGCTCCAGGGGTTACTTTAAGCGTAAACTTACCGTCCAAGTCAGTAACTATACCACGATTGGTACCTTTCTCCATAACGTTGGAGCCAATGACAGGCTCTCCCTTGGAGTCTTTTACTGTACCAGAAATGGTTAGAGTTGCTTTCTGAGCGGATACAACTTGCGGAGCGGGGGCGGCATTAGCCTCGAATCCCGCACTGCCTAGCAAACACATTGCGACTGCGGCAGCCGCAACTAATTTACATGAAGTAAATTTTTTTCGTTCAGCAAATTTGTCCATACTTGATTCAGATTAAACATAGTTTTATATTAGTACATCGTTGTCTCAAACGATTTCTAAGCCACAAAATAAGCGTTATTTTTCAATATTTACAAGAATTGTAATCAAAATTTTACGTTTGTGGGTTATTTTTTTAATTTTCGGTAAAATTTCATTTTGTTAAACATTTCCGCACAACATTGTTATACAACTATGTTGTAAAACATATTTTTATTTTTGTTTTCTTCGCCCACTTATTCAGGCCATAGCAATTAAATTTGCTGCCGTTTTGTTTCAATCCGTCAGTTTTATGCCAATTTTCATAACAAAGCATATTTCCAGCACCAAATTATCGGCAGCCTGCCAAAAACTTAATATATATTAACGACGAGCCATCTGGCACAACGCCTCCGCCACCCCTTTTTCACCGCCACACCAAATTAATTTACAAGTATTTGCCAATCATAGCCCAAAATTCCGTAATTTTGCAGCAGATTTGGGGCAAAGCGCGCTGAACGAAAACATTTAAGACGAAAGAAACAGATGACATTTGAAGAATTAGAAGTAAGAGAAGACCTGCTGCACGCAATCAAGGATATGGGATTTGAAAAACCGATGCCTGTACAGGAGAAAGTAATTCCACACCTGCTCCACGAAGACGGCGACGTCGTGGCTCTCGCACAGACCGGCACCGGCAAAACCGCGGCGTTCGGACTGCCCGTAATACAGCGCACCGACACGTCGCTGCGCCAACCGCAGGCTCTCATCATCTCGCCGACACGCGAACTCTGCCTGCAAATCGGCGGCGACCTTGCCGATTTCTCGAAATACACTCCCGGACTCAGTGTGCTGCCGGTTTATGGCGGCTCGAGCATCGAGAGCCAAATCCGCACGCTGCGCAAGGGTGTACAGATTATCGTTGCCACACCGGGACGACTGCTCGACCTGATAAAGCGCGGCGAGGTGAACCTCAGCGGCGTGCACACCGTGATTCTTGACGAAGCCGACGAGATGCTCAACATGGGCTTCCTCGACGACATCAACGCCATCCTCGACAACGTGCCCGACAACCGCAAAATGCTGATGTTCTCAGCCACCATGCCCGACGAGATTGCCAAGATAGCGAAAAACTATATGCACAACCCTCAGGAGTTTGTAATAGGCACACGCAACGAGGGCTCGGAGAATGTGCGCCACATATATTATATGGTGAACGCCAAGGACAAGTATCTTGCCCTCAAGCGTATCGCCGACTCCAATCCCAACATCTACGGAATCATCTTCTGCCGCACGCGCCGCGAGACTCAGGAGATTGCCGACAATCTGATTGCCGACGGCTACAATGTCGATGCCCTCCACGGCGACTTGTCGCAGATGCAGCGCGACACGGTGATGAAGAAATTCCGCGAACGCACCCTGCAGCTGCTCGTTGCCTTCACCTTTAAACCGGCGTGTCGGTTGCCATCATCCACTCGCGCGAGAAATCGCGCCTGCGCACAATAGAGAAGAAAATCGGAAAAACGTTCGAGAAGGGTTCAGTGCCTACACCGCAACGCATCATCGAAAAGCAACTATACAACCTTGCCGACCGCATAGAGCGCGTAAAGGTGAACGAGGACGAGATTGCAAAATATCTGCCTGGAATCGTGAAAAAGCTGGAATGGCTGTCGGAAAACGACTTGCTGAAACGCATCGTGTCGCTTGAATTCAACCGTCTGCTTGAATACTACAAGGACGCGCCCGAAGCCATCGACTACGAAGAGCGCAAGCCGCGCGACCGTAAAGCCAAGCGCGACGACAAAGAGCCGCGCGACAAGCAGCAGGGCGGCTCGCGGCTGAACAAGGACCGCCGCACCGCCGAGCAGGGATATGAGCGCATCTACGTGAATGCTGGAAAGAACGACGGTTTCTTCCCGGCGCGCCTGATAGAGACCCTCAACCAGAACATGGAGGGACGCGTGGAGATTGGCCGCATCGACCTGTTCCCCGGCTACGCGTTGTTTGACGTGAAAAAAGGCGAGTCGCGCCGCACCGTGTCGGCGTTGAAAAACGCCCGCTACTTCGGCAAGCGCCTATATGCCGAGATTGCCGACCCAAACCGCGACTACGCCCACAGCTCCGAGCGCAAGTCGAACAGCAAGGGCCGCCATGCCGACGGCGACGACAGCTTCGGCAAATTCAAGAGAAAAAGTAAAAAGAGCAAACGATAAAGTGCTATGAAACCTATATATGCAGTGCTCGGCATCGCCGTTGTATCGGCAGCGTATGCCGGAACTTTCCCATCGCCGCAGGCTGCCTCTTGGCATGAGGATGCCGACAACATCACTGAAGTAGACTCTGTCGCCGAAGTGAGCATCGAGTCGGTTTCCGATTTCTTCCTTTTTTCCGACGAGTTCAACACAATCGAACAGTCGGTAAGGATGGACATGCTCGACTATTACGCCAGCGGAATGCGCAAGCACATGCCGACACGGCTTGGCGGACAGGCCGTAATCGACTCAATCGCCGGCGACCATTACATGAAGGTTTCCACATCATCGGTGTCGGAAACGGAGGTGCAGATGTATGTCAACAACCACGGCGACAAGCTCTTCGGCGTAATCAACCGCGTAAAGATGCCAGCCACCGACAGCCACATCTCGTTCAGCCAGACCTATGCCTTGGGTTCTCCAAGCGTAAGCCTGATTGAGGAGCCGAAAGTCAGGGATTTCCTCACCGTCAAAGACAAGAAGACTCTCGGCGAAATAGAGTCGAAAATCGACTTCCCGCTCATCGACTACCGCTTTCTTCCAAACGGCGATGTGGAGGCGCGTCTCACTGTCGGAGAGTTCCTGTCGCGCGAGGATTCCGCTGCCGTGATGCCTTTCGTAAACAGCGGCATCACATACCATTGGGACGGCAAACGATTCAAAATAAAGAAATAGCATGGCGCTGCGCAAACGTCACATATTACTGATTGTGGCGCTGCTGCTTGCCTTCATCGGCATGGCAACGGCTGCGATTTCCATTCTCAACGGCAACGTCATATCGCCGTCGGAGTCGCTCGACATCGACGCCTACAAGATATCAGGCATCGACGTTTCTGCCCACAACGGCAATATCGACTTTGCAAAAGCCCGTGCGGCGGGCACCGAATTTGTTTTTGTCAAAGCCACCGAAGGTGCTACGTTCCGCGACAGCGCGATGAACAGCAACCTGCGCAAAGCCCACGAAGCCGGGCTGAAGACCGGCGTCTACCACTTTTTCCGATTCGACGTCGACGGCGTGAAGCAAGCGCACAATCTGCTCAAAGCCATTGCCGGACGCCCGCTGTCGCTGCCGCTGGTCATCGACGTGGAGTCGCACACCAACCCCTACACCCCCGCCGACATCGTCACCCGCAAAATCCACGACATGGTCGATGAGCTTACCGCCTACGGCTATCCAGTGATTATCTACAGCAACAAAAAAGGATTCGACAACCACGTGCGCGACGAATTTGCCGACTGCGGCGTGTGGCTATGCTCGTTCACCCAACCCAACCGCGGCAAGAGCTGGACTTTCTGGCAGTACAGCCACAAAGGATCCATCCCTGGCATCGACAGCGATGTCGACCTTGACCTGTGGCACGGCACTGCCAGCGAATGGCAACAGTACACCGCAGAAACCGAGAAAGCGATTTCAGTGGCGAATATGCTCTATGCCACAATAAACGCCAACCGTATGCGTTAATATATTGATAAGGAATCTTTTCCTTACAGCAAACGATTGGATATTCGGATTATGTTGAAATACAAGGCTATACGATATATTTTATTCTTTTTTGCCCTACTTGCGGCAATAAGCGGCAATGCGGCGTCATACGCCGAGACTTCCGCCCTCAACACCGGCAAATGGGTAAAAATAAAAGTTGAAGACACGGGCATCTACCAGATTTCAGCAGCGACATTGTCGGGCTGGGGCTTCAGCGACATCTCTAAAGTGAAGATATTCGGCTACGGTGGCGCCATGATTTCTGAAATCATGGGCAACGGCTACATCGACGACCTGCCGCAAGTGCCGGTGATGCGCTCGGGCAACAGAATCCTGTTCTACGCTCAAAGCAACGTGTCGTGGACAGAGACATCGGGCAAAATCCGCTTCCAGCAGCAACAAAACCCGTATGCAACCGCCGGCTACTATTTCATCACCGACCGCAACGACATCGATGTGGCTGAGATGCAGACCACTGCAAAAGCGGAAAAAGCGTCCGACAAAGTGATAACAAACACGCTTGCCCGCATTTACCACGAAAAAGAGCTTACAGCCCCAGGAACCACCGGCCGCACATTGCTCGGCGAGGATTTCCGCTCTGCGGGCACACAAAGTTTTCAGTTCAACCTGCCCGGCATCGTCAGCGACACCGACCCGGTGGTGAAAGTGGCATTCGCAGCCTACCACACATCGGGCACCGCGCGCGCGCTCACCGTGACTTCCGGGAAACAGGAAGTGATGAAAGTGAGCGTCAGCTCGCTCAGCGGCAGCAACGAATACGACATCTGCTCCACTGCCTCTTCTATCGGCACCGTGCCCTATCCTGGCGAAAAAATGACACTGCAGCTGTCGTTTCCAACCGGCGCGGCTGTGCGCCTTGCCAACCTTGACTACATCACCGTCAACTACCTGCGCAACCTCAACCTTGCCGACAAGCAAATTGACTTCCGCAGTTTCACGGCAAACTGCCGCGACAGCGTGTTTGCCGTCAGCGGCATCAATGAAAAGACGGCGATATGGGACGTAACCACAACCTATGCGCCGCTGAAAGTTGACTTCCTTGCCGACAACGCTTCGGCACAGTTCCGCCAAACGGAAAATGGCAAGCGCGAATACGTGGCGTTCAACACCGCTGCCTCCTTCCCCACTCCATCGTTGGTGGGCAACGTGAGCAATCAGGACATCCACGCCATGACACCGCCAACGATGCTGATAATCACGCCGGCGGCGTTCAGAAACCAGGCAGAGAGCCTCGCAGCCATGCACCGCGCCAACGACGGCATGGCTGTGACGGTGCTTACCGACGAACAAATCTACAACGAATTCTCGTCGGGAACCCCCGACGCAATGGCATATCGCAAGGTGGCGAAGATGTGGTACGACCGCACTGCGTCTGCCGACCAACACAGCAACGACAAATTCCGCTACCTGCTACTGTTCGGACGCGCCGTGTTTGACAACCGCCGCATCACCTCGACGGCACGCAACCTCGGCTACCCGACGCTGCTCACCTGGGAGTCGGCCGACATCACAAGCGAGAGCAGCAGTTTCAACACCGACGACGTGTACGGCTTCCTTGAGGACGGCAGCGACGCCGGACGCACGAGCCTGCGCAAAATGTGTATCGGCATCGGACGCATCCCCGTTAAAAGTGCGGCAGAAGCAACCGAGACTGTGCAAAAAATCAGCGACTACATCAGCAACCCAGACATGGGCAACTGGAAGACGCGCATAATGATGATTGCCGACGACGGCGACAGCGGAATCCACATGAGAGACTCCAATGATGCCATCGACAGTCTGCGAGCGAATGGAGCGGGCAATTATCTGATACAACGGCTGTTTATCGATGCCTACAAAGCCTCGTCGAGCGGTTCGGGCCACTCTTTCCCGGAGGCGCGCACCCAGATGCTTCAAAACTTCAAGAACGGTGTGCTGTTTGCCTCCTACGTAGGCCATGCCAACCCCACATCGTGGACCCATAACGGACTGCTGCGCTGGCCCGACATTGAGAACGAATTCTTCTACAGCCATCCCCCTTTCGTGTTTACCGGCACTTGCGAGTTCACTCGCTGGGACTCTCCTACCGTGTCGGGAGGCGAAGTGTTGTTTCTAAACTCGCGCGGCGGATTCATCGGACTGCTGACAGGCTCGCGCGTGACGTCGATAAGCGGCAACGGCGACCTCTGCCGCGCTGTCGGCGCCGAGACATTCAAGCCTCTGCCAAACGGCGAGATGCCACGCCTCGGCGACATCGTGATGAATGCCAAGAACAACTATTGGTACACACACTCGCGCTACTCTTCGACAATGACAAAAAACACCGAGCACAGCCTCAAATACGCACTCATCGGCGACCCTGCGCTGCGCCTGAAATACCCCAAATACGACATCCGGCTGACAGCGGTCAACGGCGAAAGCGTCGACGGCGAGATGAAACCGGAGACTATGGCGCGACAGGAAGTGGAACTCGAGGGAAAGGTTGTCGATGCCGACGGGATTACCATGACCGATTACAATGGTACGCTGACAACCACCGTCTACGACGCGGAAGTGTCGATAACCACCAACGGCTACTACGAGGGCGGCACCGACACCGACGACAAGTGCAAAGTGACCTACCAAGACCACACCAACCGATTGTTTGTTGGTTCGGGAGAGGTTAAGGACGGCCTGTTCAAAATGAAATTCCGTATGCCTACGGGCATCATCAACAACTACACTCCGGCTCTTGTCAACCTATATGCTCAGGACGAGAACAAAGGCGACGCCGTAGGCAAGAACGAGGACTTCTACATCTACGGTTTCGACGAGTCGCCAGCCGACGACACCGACGGACCGGAGATACGCCTGCTCGCACTCAACTCAACGGCATTCAAAGACGGCGACAAGGTGAACGAGACTCCTTTTCTCGTGGCATCGGTCTACGACGTGTCGGGAATCAACCTGTCGCCAGTCGACATCGGACACGGCATAACCGCGACTATCGACGGAACAACCGTTGTTTCCGGCCTTGAGAACTATTTCTCGCAGGACACCGACGGCGTGAGCCACATAAACTACCAGATGGGAGAACTCGCCGAGGGACAGCACACACTGACGTTCCGCGTGTGGGACGTGCTTGGCAACATGTCGGAAAAGACAATCGCATTCAGTGTTGTCAACGGCATCAAGCCGCAGCTGTTCAGAGTCTACTCAACAGCCAACCCGGCAAAGACAAAGGCCGACTTCTACATCGAGCACAACCGCCCCGACGCGGTGCTCAACGTAACGCTGAGCATCTACGACATGATGGGACACAGCGTCTGGAGCACATCGTCGACCGGACGCAGCGACATGTATAAGTCGATGCCTATAACATGGGATTTGACCGACGGCAGCGGCATGCGCGTGCAGCGCGGCATCTACATCTACCGCGCAACGGTCTCGACCAACGGCGGCGACGAGGCGTCGATCACCCAACGCATCGCAGTGGCTTCGGAATAATCGCATCGGATTATTTTTCTGATACAGAATCAAGTAGTAAAAAAAAGAAGTGGGGTTCATAAACCCCACTTCTTTTTTTACTATCCTTTGAATGTTTCGCAGTAATCGTCAGGATGGACGGTGTGGCGATGGAAAGAGCATTGGTCGCTGGGAGAGCCTGCAACATAATAGCAGCATCTTCCACAGCGGTGGTTGACGTCGCGCTTTTTAGAGTTGGAGCCTTTCGACGAGCCACCGGCAAGCGACACTGCGGCAAGAAACAACCAACAAAAAATCAAATACCCTATGCCGTGGAACAACAAGAAGAATGCCTCCACCACTGCCGGACGAAGTCCTCCAAGTTTTTTTGCCCGCATGCACAGCAGGATAATCTCATACGCCACCGGCAATGCGAATGCAACGTAGAAGTTATGCGTCACGCCAAACGCCGCACCCGCGACAAACACGAAAATAAGCGGCCGGAAATAGGTGGCTTTCGAGCACCAGGTCACCCTTGTTCCTGCAAGAGAGTCAAAGAAATCCTCGCACGATTTAGGGCCAAACAGCGACCACAGCCCCACGGCAATGCCCAACAGCATCATCAACGAGATTATGCCCGTAATCCATCCTGGCATATGTGCGCCGGAGGCTGCGCCGTCGCCAGATTCCTCAACATACTCGATGCGGTTATCCATATTATTTTCCTGCGACGGCTCTACGCTTTCACGTCCTTCCGCAACAGGCTCCGACGCTGGCTGTCGCTGAGCGACGGAGGTCTGGCTTAGTTGACTGCTGCCTTCGTCCACCATTTCGCAGCAATAAGAGGCTATATACGCCTTGCGGCCATGGAACGTGAAGACAAACATACTCCCGTCAGTACCCTCCGATTCATAGACTTCACCACGGTATGCGCGTCCGAGGTCTGTTATTCTCTCGGGTTCGGCAAAGACTGTCACATATTCGTCAGACACCCTGAATCGGTCTGCAAACACGTCGGGAATGCAATTCAATAGAATGGTTAAACACAGCAATATTCGCAAAAATCGGTTCATAATAATAGCTTTTACAATGACAAATATGCAAATTTAATAATTATCGCAGCCCCAACAAATAAAAAAGCGCAACAAATAATAATATCAAGCAGAATATATTAATATATTAATTTTGCACTTGCTTGTTTTATCTTCGATTCAGATATCCACATTTGCAAAATTTGACAAAAAAAACTAATTTTGCAGTTTGTAAGGAAGTTAATAAATTAGGAGTTACAATGAACGAGGATGGTCAAAAAATTCTATTGCCTGAGCCAACATTGCGCAGGCTTCCGTGGTACTTGGCATACGTCAATATGCTTCGCACCCAGAAGATAGAATATGTTTCGTCGACACAGATTTCACGCAAAATCAATGTCGACGCGTCGCAGATTGCCAAAGACTTGTCGTTTCTCAACATCAAGGGAAAAACACGCATCGGCTATCAGGTTGAGACGCTCGCCACCGAATTGTCAAATTTCCTCGGATTCCACAACGACCACACCGCTTTCATGATCGGCGCCGGAAGCCTCGGCTCCGCACTGATTCAAGACTCTGGACTGATGCAGTTCGGACTGCACATCGTGGCTGGTTTCGATGTCGACGAGAAAGTTGTAGGCACCGAAATCTGCGGCATTCCCATCTACCACATCTCCGAGCTTCCGGAACGCGAGAAGCAATACAAGGCTGAAATCGGCATCCTTGCCGTGCCGGTGGAGCACGCCCAGGAGTCGGCCGACCTGCTTGTGGCAAACGGACTGCGCGCCATCTGGAATTTCACGCCGTTCCGCATCAAGGTGGCTGACAATGTGGTTATCCAAAACACTTCCATCTATGCCCACCTGGCAGTAATGTACAACAGAATCAACGGGAACAAATGAAAATCATAAAATTCCGCAACACCGACAATCCTGAAAAACTGGAAATCGACGTAATCCCCGACTCTGCAATCCAAAAGAGCGGCAAGCCGTTTTTTGTGCCCGACTTCGCAAGCCGGTTCCAATTCAGCGCAGCCGCCGCGGTACACGTGTGCCGCCTCGGGAAAAACATCGCGCAACGGTTTGCAAACAGATACTACGAGGAGGCTGGGCTATGCCTTGTGTTTGAGGCAAAAGACTTGCTCGAATCTCTCAATGCCGACGGCAAGCCAAGAGCGTTGGCAACGTCATTTGACGCTTCGCATATCGTTGGCGAGATGACTCCCGCCGATATGGCTATGCTCGGCAAAAACACCGCCACTATGGAAATCAACGGGGAAGAGGCGGAAAAATTCACCTTACCGTCATCTGCCGACTTCGACAAATGCATCGCAACGGCAAGCAGATATTTCACTCTGAAAATCGGAGACTTGATACTAATTGAAAACGGCGAATGGCACAATGCGGAAATCAACAGCCGCGTGACCGCACGCTTGGGAAATTTTGAATCAGTAAACATAAAGATAAAATAACCAAGGAGATATGACTAAATACATTATCGCTGTGGCTGTTGGCGCGATTCTCGCCTCTTTCAGCAGCCAGGCTGCGACAAAATTCAAGGACTCTTCCGTCCTTTCATCAGGGAAATGGGTTAAAATCAAAGTCGGCGAAACCGGCGTCTATGAAATCACCGGCGAACAGTTGAAGCAATTCGGATTCTCCGACCCCAAAAAAGTGAAGATTTTCGGCACTGGAGGAATCCAGACCACCGACAATTACAACAAAGACTATACCGACGACCTTGAGCAGGTGCCGGCAATGCGCGACGGCGACAAATTATACTTCTATGCCAACGGCTTGACATACGAGGAAATAAGGAGCATTGACTACACCACCAACTTCGACATATACCGCTCAATCTCAAAAAACGCCTACTCTCCCGCTTCTTACTACTTCCTTACAGACAGCGAGGATTTTGACGCACGCGATATTGAAACCGTCGACACCAACGAAAGCAATCTTGCCTCCGTCAAGGAATGGCGCTCGAATGGCGTGGTGTCGATTTGGCACAAGAACGACATCGTAAACCCTACCCGCTCAGGCAAACTTTTCCTCGGCGAGGATTTCTCAAGCACAAAAGAGTTTGAAATTACGATGTCTACGCCAGGCATCATCAGCGGAACAAATGTGGTTGTAAACATGTCGGCAGGCGTAAAAGCCGCCGACTCGCAAACTGTGACACTGTCGGTCGACGGCACGGTTTTAGGCACAAAAAATGTGTCAAAATCAGCCGATGCCGCAGTCTATAACCTGATCACTTCTTTCGGGTCCACCCCCGTGACAGAGGCGATGGCGCAGGCTGAGTCGGTGACAGCGAAAGTGAGCACGTCTGTGTCGCTGCCGATTGCGAAGATGAACTATATTTCCGTCTCCTACAAGTCGCCGCTTGCCCTTCCTGCCGACTCCTCACAAATGCGCTGGCTCGTGAAGACAACCAAAGAGTCAGGACTCGTAATCGGCAACACCACTCCTACAACACACGCCTGGCTTGTGTTTACGCCAAACAATTCTCCTTACAAAATCTACAACACAAAGCAATACGCCATCACAACAAGTGAGGGAACAAGCTGCATTGTCCCGAATCTTGGCACAACAGCTTATGCGGAATACGTGATTTTCGACACCGGAAAGCAGCAAAAGCAAGTGTCTTTTGCTGGCAACGTGGCCAACCAGAACCTGCATTCACTCGCCACGCCCGACATGCTCGTCATCACCACTCCCAAACTGAAAGCCCAAGCCGACCGCATTGCCGACTTCCACCGCCAGCACGACGGCATGGACGTAGAGGTGGTGTTGCAGGACATACATACATACAGGATCACGGCCAGGCAAACGTACAGGGCGATGTCC
>OQWM01001810.1_pt1 | contig 14638 bp, 13 predicted proteins | sample 1691531 | NCBI WGS metagenome assembly OQWM01 (sample SAMN03418257, study PRJEB22391) | human gut metagenome | biome: human-gut; feature: organic feature; material: feces | host: Homo sapiens | place: Tanzania | collected 2013-01
TGGGATTCGCATTCGGAGCGAACTTTCTGAATCTTTTCAAATTGTGCATTTCTGTCTTTTACATCTTTCAGGGTCAGTGCTTTGGCAAAGGAACGTTCCTTAAAACCTCTTGCCTTTTTCATCTGATTGACGGTATATCTGGACACTTTGATGCCTTGCTCCTCGAACAACTTGATAATTTGAAGTACAGATATGGTTAGCCAAATTACGTTTTCGTCTTGTGGCAAGCCTGCAGTATATAAGGAAGCAATCTTGTCAAAAATGTCAAGGTACTCTGGGTGTTTCTCCAACGTGGGAGTTCTTCCACCGCCAATAGCTCTAATACGTCCATCAGGAAAGGCGTCATTAGCATCAGTCTCAAGCTCATGCTTGCCACGATACAACGTGTCACGACAAACACCAACTGCATTGCACACATAGTTCACTCCATGATAGCCCAAAGAATCAGCCTTGCTTGCAAGAAACTGACGACGTTGGCGCTCGTTGCATGTTCTCAGACACTTCATTTCTTTGTCGCTTAAAATATAATCTGTTGGAATCTTCGTGGCTTTCATAACGGACTGGTAATCAGTTATAAAGTTACGAATTTTCCTTCAGATTTTAGAATATAAACAGTTAATAATCAACAAGTTAAGTGATAAAATATATGCTACACATGAGTATAAAAACAACATCTTTACATGGCTCTTTTGTCAGGTTTTTGGCAATAGAGCGAAACATAAACTGCAACAGAAAAATTGCGGAAGTTATTTTTTGAACATTACTAAAGCAGTTTATCTGGGTTGTCGTTTCAGTCCCCAACATATTTCTGTGCTGAAAAAGTTATTGGAAGCTAAAAATATACCTCTCTATATTATGAAATTTTGTAAAGAGGACATAACAAAAATAAGGGAGCATAGAATACTCTAAGAGTGGAATAATACATATTGTTATCACGAATGCAAAATTAATTGGCTATTTGATATTGTATAGTCGGAAAAATGATTTTATGGAAAATAATATAATATTTAATAAACAAAGAGATACTTATGTTGACGTAGCTAAAGGTATTGGCATCATGCTGATCGTAACTATTCATACCGAAGTGTTTGGTGTGATGGGCTATCCTTTGGCATTCCTCGCCGTGCCAGTGTTTTTCTTTATGAGCGGTTTCTACGACCGATCCGAGAGACCTTTCTGCCAATGGTTAACAAATCGTTGAGAACATTGATATTGCCAGCTATCATTTGGGTACTGGTGGTAACGGCATACATAAAACTGTTGGGCTACGCAAAAGATAGAAGTTGGGGCGACAATCCTTTCGACTTGTACAATATGGTAGGGTACAACGGACCTGCTTGGTTCCTCTTCGCTCTGCTCTATGCAAAGGTGTTGACATGGGGATTGATAAAAACAAAACTCCCCAAATATGCAATCTGGGGGGCAGCTTTCTTGTGGGCTATATTGGCATTAATAACAATATGCCGTTGCTCTTTGACGAGGGATGTGCCGCTCTGCCACTCTACGTAACAGGAAAGTATTGCTATCCTTATCTCAGAAAAATAATTGAAAACAAGTGGCTGGTGATTGTCGGCGTGGCTGCATTGTGCTTGTACTTCTGGCATTATGTTTCGTTTACGATCGTTCCTCAATCTAATGGCGACTTTGCTCCGTTCTATATGGTGGCATTAGGAGTGATGTTCATGTGTTTTGTTCCTTTTATGTTCGTCTCTGAAAAGTTGCACAATCAAAGATGGCTTACCTCATTAGGACAACGCTCATTAGGTATAATGCTTCTCCATTCGCCTATGTGTCATACGGCAGCCGTTGTTTTGAATCGAGTGTTTGAACCAGGCTCTACTGCATGGATCGCCTGCTTCCTTGTTGCATATGTTGCAATAGTGTTTGTGGCTTATTGGGCTACAGTGGTGATAGAGAAGTATGTGCCAGTGCTGTTAGGAAAGAAATAGCATAAACACTATCAATCGGTCTTGAAACGATTGCAACATTGGTTGAATGTTGTTGCTATTTTCTATTCAATTTGCTATATGTGATTTTTTTAGCTTGTTTCTTTAAAATCAATTGCTTATGAAATTATTGGATATAACATTTAAAAATTTTAGAAACTTTGAGGACTATCAAGTTGGTCTTGGACGAAAAGTAACAGTTTTTATAGGTCGAAATGGTACTGGTAAGACTAGTATTATTGATGGTATAGTGCAATCACTGAGTTTCATCTTCTCCAAGCAAAGAAATACTCAGCAGTACGAATTTATAAGGAGTACTGATCAGGGTGTAAAGTCGTTCCAAACCACAGATCCAAGATATATTGACGGTGATTATTGTTATCCACTGTCTCTTGATGTCAAAGGAGAAATATCTTCTGATACTGTGAATATCCCTTTGTTATGGACTTTTGAACAGGAATCTAAAAAGTCTGGTCTCAAGGATTCAAAATTCAGATCTGCATATCAAACTTTTTGGGAACACTATAACACTTTTGAGGAAAAACCGATTTTGGCTTTCTTTTCTGATGGTTTTCCGCATAAGGATACCAATATCAGTTCTGCAATGAAAGATAAACTAAAATCAGGTAACCCTTTGCCGGCAAGTGACGGCTATTATCAATGGGACAAGGAGCAGAGCTGCGTAAATATATGGAAGATGTTTTTTGTTCAGCAATGGATAAACAACAAACTTAATCCGGATGAAGAGAAAGCTGCTTATGTAGCGGCAATTAACGAGAAACTGCATGAATTTTCTCAACCAGTCGTTAAAGATAATAATTCTATAGACAATCCAATTGAGGAACTCTCTGTAGATTACAGAAATGGAGAAGCTACGCTATTGGCAGTGCTTTCTGATGGCACCAAGAAACCATTTGATCTTCTTCCTGCTGGTTATTTACGCATATATTCTATGGTTCTCGACCTTGCCAGTCGTAGCTATCTTTTAAACAAAAATACCAATCCTGAAGGAATCGTCCTTATAGACGAGATTGATTTGCACTTGCATCCATCATTGGAAGCAGAAATTCTTACTCGTCTTGAGCGCTCGTTCCCACGTGTACAACTAATTGTCAGTACACATTCGCCGGTGGCTGTAAGCAATTTTGATCAGGGCAATAGCCAGAATGGCGATTATCGTTTGATTAGTTTGCAACGTAATGATGAAGGATACTGCAACCAAATTATAGGTAATGTCTTTGGACTTGATTATAATTCAAGCCTTGAGAATGTTATGGGAACAAGCCAACAACAGAAGTTTAATGATGAACTTGGAGAGGCGTATTCTTATTGGAAAGCAAAGGATCAGTCAAGAGCTGGCCAAATCGCAAAACTGCTATTGCAAAGATATGGTAACGACCACCCTTTAATAAAGAAGTTAGGCCTGTAAGACATGAAAAGTATTGCTAAAATAAATGATACGAGTGCGAATGGAATAATAGATAGATATCTTGCATCTATAAAGAGCGAAGATTGGTTTAAAACCGATGATATCTACAAAAAACATTTCACTTGTAGTCCTTACAAAAAGGATTTGAAGGGCAATATTTTATTGCCAGAACAGGAATACAGATGTTGCTATTGTATGAAAAGGTTTAATTGCCCAACAGATTCTGATGCGACTATTGAACATTTAATTCCTCGTTCAACGAAAAACAATTCTGACTTTACGAATTATTTCACAATTAGTTATCCAGGATTGACAAGCAACAATGTATGTCATACAGATGACTATAAAGCGGGTGCAGCTCATTCGGGACAATATCCTCACCATGTGGCTTATCATAATTTTGCTATAGCATGTAATAGTTGTAACAATAGAAGAGGGACTTACTTTATTGGTTTTCCGTTTCTTCTACCAGATTACTGTCAACATGTTAGCTATAATAGAAAAACGGGGAAAATATCGTGGTTCGATGATCCAAAATTATTTGATGGCTCTCCAGAGTCAGAGTTAATGGTAAATTTAGTTGAGTTGAACAGACCGCTTCTAAAAGCTATTCGTGCTGTTTGGTTTTATGGTAAAGATTACCCTACAGACAATTATTCAACCCCAGATACGGTGCATAATATTCAGGAACGTAAAGAGTTGATTTATAATGCCTTTGGTGCGGCTGTTGATGCAAACCCTGATTTTACACAATCAGACATGGATAGTTTTATTAATCTTGAAACCGAAGGAATATGGCAAGACGTTCTGAGATATGATTATTTTGGATCTATATAATATAATGTCTTTACATAAGAGTATGTGATATTAATAGAACGCATTGAAAGAATGAATAAGAAAACAATAAAGGCGGTGGCTCCTTTCGCTCACCCCGGCTTCTTGAACTTCAAGCAGGCGCCGTATGCGGCTTGGGTAAGAAACGGGGGGCTGGTGGCGCAGGAGCATTATCCTCCTCGATGGCTGCACGGAGCGGCGTACCGATGGGAGCTGCCTACGATATGGAAGAGTAGGAAGGAGGCGCGACTGAGGTTTGTTGAGCCGGTGTCGCTTTCGTTCGACTCGTTTCCCGACTATGCGAGGTACGAGGTTGTGCCGATGTTCTGGGACTGTTGGCCTCGCTACTTCGAGAAGACTTGCCGATGGCTGAGGAAGCATGGGGTGAGGACTGCGATATTTTCTTCGAGTCAGACCGCTGAGAAGATGCAGGAGCGATTCTCGGGCAAGCACGAAGGATGGCAGAAGATAGACGTAATCTGGTGTGCGGAGGCTGTGGACGAATCGGTTTATCAGCAGGGCAAGCTCTTGAAGGATAGAACTATAGACTTGCTGGAGTTCGGACGGTCGAACGATAAGGTGGTCTGTTCGGCGAAACTGGCTGGTGTAAAGATTAATGGGGCGCCGCTGCAGCATGTCTGCACAAAGCAGAACGGCAAGTTCATCTTCACCAACGAACAGCTTTATGAGGCGATGGGCGACGCGAAGGTTACAATCGCCTTGCCACGTAGCATGACGCAGCCAGAGATTGCGGGCGACATCGAGACGCTGACGCAACGCTATTGGGAGTGTATGTTCTCACGAATGGTGATGGTGGGGCATGCGCCGCAAGAACTCGTCGACTTTATCGGGTATAACCCAGTGGTAGAACTGCGAAACGACATCTCGGTAGAAGACCTGATTGCCGATGTACTGGAACACATCGACGATTACCAACCGCTTGTAGACCGTAACAGAGCAACGGCGGAGCGGCTCGGTAGTTGGACGGTAAGAATGAAATGGTTGATGGAAGAGTTGAACAAACGCTATATATAATATTAGTTTAGTGAAAAAATCCTCCATATCTTCCAGCGAGCGCACAATGAGCTGTGCAACAGCGAGATAGTGGCTGGTAGATAACTGGCAGAAGGCCGTTATCTACCAGCCTATCTACCAGCTACAGACACCTATCTTCCAGCTACTGGCATGCAACTGTCAGCAGATATACAGTGCGCATATTGTTACAGCTATGTTAAACAGTTGTTACCGCGGTGCAAAAATGATGTTACAGCATCGTGGGAATAGTGTTTTCTCGCTGCGGTAATAGCTTTACCACGTTGTGAAAGATGTGTTGTCGATGTACGCTGGTACATAAACATCTAAGATAAATTAGAAATATTCAAAAATATTGTGTATCTTCGCAGTATAAATGTAAACAAAGAGGCTATATGTATATATCAAGGATAAAACTATTTAATTGGAAAAACTTCCACGATTGTGAAGTTGCGCTTTCGGAACGTTGTTTCATTGTAGGAGCAAACGCTACCGGAAAGTCTAATTTCCTGGACGTTATCCGCTTTATGCGTGACATAGTAAAGCAGGGAGGCGGATTGCAGGCTGCGGTTGCCCTCCGTGGCGGATTGAAAAAGATACGTTGCCTCGCAGCCCGACAAAGAACGGAAGTATGTATAGATGTGGATATCTGCGAAAATGGGCAAAGCAGTCCGAAATGGCGATATTCGTTGGAACTGTCGAACAAAGGCGGTGGAATACGAAAACCATACCCTTTAGTGAATCGTGAGATAGCATACAACTATTATACCAAAGAGACGGTACTTGATCGTAAGTACAATAGCAAAGGCGAGGACTCAGAAACCTTGAAGTTTACCCATCTTGAACAACCGACAGCTAATGCTGAGTTCAGGGAGATTAAGGAGGTGTTCCAGACAACCGAATACCTGAACGTGATACCACAATTTGTGAGGGATGCCGACTCTGTGATGTTATCGTCAGGAATGGAGGATTATTTCGGACGTAATTTCATGGAACGTCTTTCTCTGCTGAATACTGCAACACGTAATAAGTATCTTAAAATAATCAACGAAGTACTTCTCACGGCTGTTCCACAATTGGAAAATCTGTCGTTTGTGAAGGACGAGAAAGGCGTTCCGCATATCGAGGCTAAATACAATCATTGGAGGGCTAAAGGCAGCAAGCAGAACGAGAAAATGTTCTCGGATGGAACCATACGTCTCATCGGTTTTCTGTTTGCCATGTTAGACGGCAGCGGCATTATTCTTTTGGAAGAGCCTGAGACGAACTTGCATACTGCCATCATTGAGGCGATACCAGAGTTTATTGCCAAGGTGCAGCGCAACAAGAAAAGGCAGGTCATCATAACAACCCATAGTTACGAGATATTGTCAAATCCGGGAATACGAGCCGACGAACTTGTTATCTTGCGTCCGACATCAGAAGGAACTGTTGCAAAAAACGCCAAGACGGACAATACCGTCAGTGCAATGCTTGACGCAGGTCTTTCTGCTGCCGATGCAGCAATGTCTGAGACAAAGGCGCAGAACGTAAACGATATTGGCAACGTTGTACTTTAAACCGTATAAGGCATGACAGAAGTTTTTATTGTGGGTGAGGATCCGGTTACACAAGAAATCCTTCGCAGACTGATAAAGGATTATGCCCCCAATCTTGTTGTGAAGAATACATTGCCGGCACGAGGAAGCGAGATAAAAAGCAAAATGGAGAACTTCAATAAGTTCTCTCAGAGCTATCCTGTCATCTTGTTGTCTGATTTGGATACCGACGATTGTGCGCCATTGGCTAAAGCCAATCTTACAAAAAAGATGAGTGAGCAAAATGGCAATTTCATTATAAACATTGCTGTTGATGAGGCAGAAGCATGGCTGTTTGCCGATAGAGAAGGATTTGCAAAGTATCTCGAAATTGCAGAAAACCACATGCCGACCGCTTCATTGCAAAAATTTGGAGGTTCGAAAAGACGTGTTGAAATGGATATTCCTTTGAAGGCGTCCTACTTCCTGACACATAACCTGATAAAAGAGTCGAAGAACAAAGACTTGCTTGCTCAACTATTAGCGGAGGGCAAGTCGTGTAAAGGTCGTGAATACAATTCTGCATTATTGCCATATATACGCACAAAGTGGGATGCAGAGAATGCGCGTAAAAATTCATACAGCTTAGACAGAACTATATTACGCATTCAATCTCTTTTGGCTGGAAGATAGACTGGAGGATTCGGGCTTTGAAAGAAAATCTACCAGCCTTTATGTGGCTGATATGCAGTAGGTTGCAGGAATACTGGAAGATATGGGAGATTTTTTGCGTAACTGATTTGTTTTAAAGAATAAAGTAAAATGATACCAAAGATTATACATTACTGCTGGTTCGGACGCAATCCGTTGCCCGAACTGGCGCAGAAGTGCATTGCTTCGTGGAAGAAGTATTTGCCTGATTATGAGATAAAGGAGTGGAATGAGGATAACTTCGATGTTAACATCATTCCGTATACGGCAGAGGCGTATGCCATGAAGAAGTATGCCTTCGTGAGCGACTATGCCCGCTTCTGGATTTTGCATAAATATGGTGGCATCTACTTCGATACGGACGTTGAGGTGATACGCCCGATTGACGACATCATCGCTCGTGGCAACTTTATGGGTTTCGAGACCGACCCGAATCCTGCAAAGAGCGACGCGAACGAAGGGAGCGTCGCCCCCGGCCTCGGCCTGGGGGTAAACCCCGGCCTCGGGATAATAGAAAAAATGATGCACTATTACGACGGGCAGCATTTTGAATTTGTTCCTGGTGGGATAGGTCAGTTGACAATCGTGCATATTGCAACCGAAGTAATGGAGAAAGCTGGCTTGAAACAAGAAGAAGGAATACAAAAGGTAGATGATGTGTGGGTCTACCCTGCAGAATATTTCTGTCCTATCAATCTGACAACAGGCCGCATACACGTGCAGCCTAACACTCGCACTATACATCATTATGCAGGTACATGGCAGGACAAGCATTTTTCATTTAAGGAATGGTTAAAGAAATTGTTGCCAGAATGTCTGCTTCTTAAAATATTGGAGTTGAAATCTAAACATTAAAGACATAAAATGAGATCAATAGCAAGGTTTTATTCTTGGTTTTGGGTGCTTTACTTCCCATTGTGTATTGCCTTTTACGATTTGGTGAACGATTATGTAGATGAGTTTATGACGTTGATACTCATCCTTTTCACTTGCATGAAGCTACACTCTCGTTACGTCAACCATCAACCGTTGAAGGAGGCTTGGGCGTGCATTTTGATATTTCTGTTTTACCTGGTCTATTCGTTGATACTAAAGGTGAATGTGCCAATGGCGGCAATCATCGATTTTCAGCAACAGATAAGACCATACGCCGTGTTCTACTGTACGCTGATACTGATGCCGCAATTCAGCAAGCGCCAAAAGAAGTGGATGTTGTTTTCGATTCTTGCGTCTCTGGTGGGTTATTTGTTCTGGAAACAATCAACGATATGGGGTTCGGAGAATGTGATTTTCGGTAGTCTGTCAATCGGTGCCGGAATGACTTATTATCTGTTTACAAAAGAGACAGGTTTCAACCGTTATGTGTCAACAGCCATCGTTCTCTTCGGTCTGTTATGTGGCAAGTTCAAGTATATCGGCGAGTGTGTAGCTTTTGTATGTGTGGTGTTCCTTCTGAAGAAGAAGATAAAAATCGGTTCTCAGAAAAGTATCGCATTTACATTTGTGCTAATAGGTGCTGTCTTGTTCTTCGCATGGAGCAGATTTGACAGCTATTTCGTAACGGGTATGAGCAACGATCAGTTGGCTCGTCCGATGATGTACAAGACAGCTCCGAAAGTATTCATGGATTACTTCCCGTTTGGTTCCGGTCTTGGAACCTTTGGTACTTCGGCTTCTGCAAAGACCTATTATTCGCCATTGTACTACAAATACGACTTGGCAGAAATCTGGGGTATGTCGCCGTCAGACCATGGAGCTTTCAATGCAGACTCCTTCTATCCGGGTCTTGCGCAGTTTGGCTTTGTCGGACTGTTCTTCTTCATAGTCTTTTGGAAACGAAGGCTTTCGGCAATCAATAATATTCCAGACCTGCGATACTATAAGATAGCTATCATGGCTTTCCTTTGTCTTGCCATTGAGAACACAGGCGATACGTCGTATCTCTCGGGACGAGGTATGGTTTATTTTATGTTGATAGCCCTATGTTTGAGTCAGAAAGAGCCGCAACGTAGAATTTTTAGGAGCCCTAATACACAACAAAATCAAAGTTTGTAAATTACACGTATTAGTGTTGCGGAACAATGAATAATCCGTTTAAAGAAAATTGACAAAATGAAAATAGGAATTTTATCGAAGAATTATGCTGCGCAACGCCTCTTTCTGAACAAGTTGCCAGAAGCCAAGTATAAAGACATACGTTTTTACAATTGGTGCTTATGGAAAAACGCCTATCTGTGGGGATTGAAAGCGTTGGGCAAGTTGAAGATGTCGCCTGAGGAGATGGTGGCAAAACTCTTCTATGACTTCAAGGCCCTCTTTCCTACAGGATGTGCCGTGTTTCATTTCTTCAACTGCATAAATCTCGGAACACATAGCAAATGGGTGCTGAGCGTAGAAAGCGGCGTGCCATGGCCGGTGAATGTGACGAGATGCGTAGAAAGTGAGGACGCCGATTTGTCTACTATTGCAAAAGACAAATATGTGGAGCGAAGAATGAAAGCGTTGGCGTCACCTAACTGTCTGGCATTGCTGGCATTGAGCCATTGTACGGAGAACATACAAAGAGAGATAATAAAGCAGTTTCCGGAGTACGAAGACGCTATTGCGAAAAAACTTATCACCTTGTTGCCTCCACAGAAGCTGATAGTGAATGGGGTAGAGGAAAAAGGACTCACATGGAAAGATGATGAACGCATGACTTTCATTTACGTTGGAAGTGACTTCTATCGCAAAGGCGGACGCGAGACGGTGCAGGTGTTGGCTGATTTGCATAAACAGTATGACTTCAGACTTGTGCTGATTAGCGCAATGGCGGTTGACGAACAGCGATATCTGCGTACTAATAACGATGAGGAAGAAGCGAAGCGACTGATAGAAGACAACAAAGACTGGATTGAGTATTATGACAGACTTCCGAATGCTGTGGTTCTCGAAAAGATGAAAGCTGCCCATGTTTGCATGCTGCCAACATGGATGGATACATTCGCTTACTCTGTGTTAGAAGCCCAAGCATGCGGCACTCCGGTGATATCTACATCTCTGCGTGCACTTACAGAAATAAACAATGAGGAAGTAGGATGGTTGATAAAGGTTCCGGTTAACAGACTGAACAATCCGATTCATCTTACAAAAGAGCAGCAAGACAAATTCTCGGAAATGCTGTTGGCTGGTCTGCGAGAAAAAGTGGAATATGTATTGCTGAACCGCCAGGAAATTAAAGAGAAGTCGAAGAAATGCTTGGACAAAATCAAGAAACTCCATTCTCCTGAGGATTACGAAAAGAAATTGAGAATGGTGTATAATGGCGAAGTAAGCAAAATAAAATGACTAAGGTTTTAATGGTTGGCTCTGCGGAGCAGAGTGGGGGCGGCGTGGCAAGTGTGCTGCGCCTGATGAAGCAGATGCCGTTTTGGGAGAAGTACCGATGCGGATGGCTCGGCACGCAGATACAGCGAAGCTATGGCGTGAAGCTGTGGTATGCGCTGAAGGCATACGCTAAGGCGCTGTTCACGATATGGGGGTATGACATTGTGCACTTTCATACCGTGCCCGACAAGATTTGCCTGATTATCCAGCTGCCGGTGCTTTTGCTGGCGCTGGCGGGCAGAAAGAAGATAGTGATGCACATACACATGGGCAACCAGCTGGAGGATCATACGCAGAACGGGTTGTTCATCTGGTGTCTGAACAGGGCGGATTGTGTGGTGCTCTTGGCGAAGAAATGGCAGAACCTCTTCGAGACGCTCTACCCAAGGGTGAAGGCGAAGACGGCGGTGATATACAATGCTTGCGCTCCGACGCCTGCCGTAGACTATTCGGTTAAGGAGAAGAGCATCATCTTTGCGGCGCACCTGGACGAGAACAAGCGTGCTGACTTGCTGCTGCAGGCGTGGAAACGGTTGCGCGGCGACTTCCCCGACTGGCGTGTCACGATCATGGGCAACGGCGACGTGGAGGGCTACACCCGGTTGTGCCATGAGATGGGGCTTGATGACTGTGTGACTTTCACGGGCTATATCACGGGCAAGCAGAAGGAGGACGTCTGGAACAAGGCAAGCATCTACTGCATGTGCTCGCGCCATGAGGGCTTCCCGATGGTGGTGCTGGAGGCTTGGGCAAGAGGCATCGCCGTGGTGACGACGCCGGTGGGCGGTCTGCCAGACGTGATTGAGGAGGGCAGGAACTGTCTGACGTTCCCGTTCGGAGACGCTGAGGCGCTGACAAAACAGCTGCGCCAGTTGATTGAGTCGCCTGAGCTGCGCCGCAGCATGGCGGAATACTCGAAGACGTTCGGCGAGAGGGTGTTCGCACCTGTTATGGTGAATGAGAGCATAGAAAAGTTATATGAGGAGATATTGAAAGATTAGTTTAATAGTTGGAAGAAATATTTTATTGCTAAACATAATAAAAGAATGGATATGTCGTTATAATATTAAATGTAATAGGGACAGAAAGGAAAAAGCCCCAATAGAGCTGCAACTCTATCAGGGCAAACCATAAATCTGATTGGTAAATTACTTCTCGTAATTAAAGCGAGCATTTCTTGTAATGTAGGCACTTAATCCTGCGCCTTCACGGGCTAGTACTTTCATTTGCTCTACATTGTAGGAACCTGCACTTTCATAACTATAAGAATAGATTCTTCCACTTTTGAACATCACGTTAATGCGTGTAGGTTCAATCTCATAGCCAATGACAGGTGAGTTACCTCTCAAATTTTTGTAGTGTATCATAAAAACCTCCTTTTGTTCTGGTAGCATTTGCAAGCTACCGTTATACATAGAAAAGCCTCCTTACCTTCTCCAAAAAGGTTTGGAGGTCTTTCGTTAACAATTCTCGTATTCTCAGTAAGTCAGGGGAGAAATCTATAAGAGCCTTCTCGCATTGGCATAAATGCTTTGGCTGCGAGTGTCCAAAACACCATATTAGTATATGCAAACATTATGCCAATATATTTTTTCTTTCTTTATATGTTTTTAATGACATTTTGTTGGTTTGGTGTGTCATGTTGTCGTGTTTAAGTTGGTGAAATGCAATATTGTCACATTTTTTGTTTCGATTTATTAGATATAATTTAATAGACAATGAGAGGCGTATTTCTTACGTTACTTTCCATTAAGGAGATTAAAAATGATTTATCATTATTTGCTTACACGCTTCAACTTGGCTCTTTGGCAGGAGGACAAGAACGGACAGACGATAGATAGGGGAGAGTGGATAAGGAAACGGCTGAAGCTGTTTGAGACTTACTGCCTGCCGTCTGTTGCGGGGCAGACCTGCCAGGAGTTCCGCTGGATATTGCTTGTGGGCGCTGACACGCCGGCGGATCTCAGAGAGAGGATAAAGGCGTATCGCAAGGTCTGTACGCAGATGAAGTTCGTGGCGGTGAGGGCGGAGTATGCTTGCCGCTTTGCGGACATCTTCAGGCAGGTGGTGATGGCAGACTTGAAGCAAAAGGGATGGAAAGAGGGCGACCTCTGCCTAACCACCTATCTCGACAACGACGACTGTATCGCCAGGATGTTTGTGGAGCAGGTGCAGAAAGAATGTGTCGGGTTCGGGTTGAGCCATAACGAGAAGCGGTTCCTTTCGTTCGACTATGGCTTGCAGACCTTCACACAGTTGCGCCATTTCTCGACTCGCATCCATTACCCCAACAACCATTTCCTCACACTGGCGGAGTGCTTGTCTGCTACAGAATCATCTCTCTCTGCTGTACGCACCTGCTATGGCTTCGGCAGTCACTTCCTGCTGGAGAGGCACGGCTTGGCAAGGGTGGCGCACATCAACAACCGTGAGCAGCCGATGTGGATAGAGATAATTCATGAGGAGAACGTGGACAATGACGTGAAGATGACGTTCGATACGCATGTCGTGAAGGACAATGGCTTGCTAAAACGCGACTTCTCGCTAAACGTAGATATTGACACAAACCACCGACTTGCTTTCTGCTTTAGGGCGTTGAAGCAGGTGTGGAGAAGAACGAAGAATAAGTTTAAGAATAAATGAAGCGACTGGCGATTCTACAAGTATTATCGTGAGTGGCAGTGGAAAACGTATCTCATGGCGAAGGAAATTTATTCAAAAAAAGATAGATATACTATATCTGATTTAAAAGAGTTATAGTTATGTCAGTAGCTTCAATATTATATGGTTATCACGTCCAATATCTCTATACGTTGTATAGGATGTTGGAGTCGGCTGATTCTAAAGAGGTATTCATGCCTGAAGGAAGAGAAGATTTAGACATATATTTGTGTGGCAAAATTATTGAGACCGTACAGGTGAAATGTTATTCTGGGGCAATCGGGTATGCAGATCTGTTTTCCAAGGCAAAGTCCACTTCTTTGTTTTCTCGTGGCAAGGATAGTTTAGACGCTAATACTGAGGTTAAGATCTCGTTTGTGGCGGTAGGGCATGGCAATGACAAGGGGTTGATTTCTGATAAATTGACCAAGGCATCCTCTCTTTTAAAGCTACTCAAAAAAGAGAAATCTCTTCATCTGGATTATGCTTCTTCTAAGAAACTGGCTTCCAAAATCCTGTGGCAGTCTAAATCGGAAACTGAGTTGGAAAACTGTGTTGAATCTGTATTAAAGAATCGTTTTCCATCGATAGATCCTTTAATCGTAAAGGATTATTTGATTCAGTGGATTTGCCATCTTGTAATAAATAGAAAGTCTGCTACCTATGACGATTTATGTTGCCAGGTTGGGCGAATTATTGAGTTCACTGTGCGTCAAAAAGAATTCTTTACCCAATTTGGACTAACTGTGATTCCGCTTTTTCAGTCAGATTATCAAGAAGATGCTAATTCTGAAACATCTTATTATCAAGGTGTATCTGCAAAGGAAATTCATATTGCCAAGAATTATGATGTAGTAAGGGAAGAAAAGTTGCAACAGCTGTATGATAAGCTGAAAGACAATAGTCTCGTTTTCATAACGGGTGTATCAGGTTCTGGAAAAAGCAGTTTGGCTTATCGCTTTTTGAAGATTTGTGGCTGCCCTTTACGATATGAGATTAAGTATGTAAATCAGAATAACATATCGCAGATTATTGCTACCGTCAACGATATTTCTAAAGGTTTGAAGAGCGAAGCTTTCGTATATTTGGATGTACAGCCATACGACACTTCATGGATTCAGGTGGTAAATGAAATAGAAGAT